>Ga0123340_1002463_pt1 | contig 16735 bp, 6 predicted proteins | sample SirMexnodulemix_FD_89961 | JGI IMG/M metagenome (GOLD analysis project Ga0123340, IMG submission 89961) | Root nodule microbial communities of legume samples collected from Mexico - Siratro Mexico nodule mix | ecosystem: Host-associated > Plants > Roots > Nodule | place: Mexico: Nepantla... | reverse complement strand
ATTGAAAAATAGGAAAATACGTAAATGCCCTTCACCTCCTTCACCTCCTTAACCCACTGGCAATGTCATTCTTGTTCATCCGTTTCGTGTTTCTTCCTTCACAGTTCATCCATTGCTCCATTGTTTATTGTTGCAACATCCCATTCATCTTTTTTACCTGTTCACCGTCGTCACACCTTCAACTTCAGTGAACATTGTGCCTGTGCGTGTCCGAATTGCATTGTGTGGAAAAACAGTGGAGGAGAGGAGGCAAAGATATCAATAGAAGGTTCAAACAAGTGAAAGGTAAGAAATTTTTGATGTTTATTAGTAATGTGTGAGTAGTATTGATAATTAGAGTAGGTAATTTAGTATTTGGGTGGTCGCCGAGGGTGAAGCTGCGTCGGAGAAGACGATATGGGTATGAATCGGATGCCCCGTATCCGATTTACAATTTTGAAATAAATTGTAAATCGGATGGGAGGCCATATGATTCACGTTTCCAATAGAAAATGTGAATCGGATGGACTCACCCCACTGGCCATCCGATTTACAATTTTTTTTTAAATTTGTAAAACGGATGACTAGCCATCCGATTTGTAAATTGTAAATCGGATGCCACCTCTCCAGTTTGCATCCGATTTACAATTTACAAATCGGATGGCTACCCATCCGTTTTACAAATTTAAAAAAAAATTCCTAAGCGGATGACTTTCATTCGAGTGCCCTACGTATCGACGAAAATATATCGAAATGCAAAAATCTTACCTCTCCGTCGTTCTTCGTCGTCGATTAATACTTCTTACACTTTTAAGAGGCTTTTCTACCGTTTAATCCACCTATAAACCTTCAAAAATAACTCCCTCTATAAACAATTGCAGACCAATTTTGTACTATGCGGGTACTGTTATGATACTGTTCAAACGTTCAATTTCTATTTCAAAATTGTTGAAAGACTTTCTAGTCATTTCCGTAAGGACAATTTTGTCATTTTGAAAAAATATAGAGGTGCAGTAAGAGTGTATTGAGATGCATAAAGAATTTGTCAGAAATGTGATGGCCAGGAAACCACAGTCATCAGCCCACTTGATTTGCTCCATCAAATCCTCTATCATCTACCTCGTCACCTTCCATAAGAAATTTAAAATTAGGTATATTAGTTATATTATTGATACAAAGTATTTATCCGTTTCACATATAAGTAATCTTCTATTATTTGATTATGAATTATTGTATATGATAATTTGTTATGTACTAGTTAATTTTTATAATTATAATATTTTAAAAAGTTATGGTAACAAATATTTTGACCAGTTATCTGTATAAAGCCCTTTTATATTAAAAGTGCATAATTATTAAATTATAAAATAAGTAAATAAATAAAAATAAATCACCCATTGATAACAGGGTAAGTACAAAGATAAATAAATAATAATAATGATAGAGTGAGAGGTAGTCAAAAGAACCCTCACAATATTAAAGATTTCAAGTAAAAAGAATAACAATACGACAAGTTAATTTTAAAGTATGATACCCTAAAATATATCTTAGATTAAGCACTTAAGTAACTTACCTAATTTAGTTTTATGAGAAAAAATTGTTACCATATATTAGGCAACAAATATATCTGCCTTTTATATTAATTATGTTTTCTGTTATTTTAGATGTCTTTATTTTCTTCCCTTCTACATTTCATATGTTTTTTCAACATCATCGAACAAATAAATTAGTTAGTATAAATTATTTCACTTAATTTTGTATATAATCTAAAGTTTGAGCCATATTGTCTCCACAAGATGCCTTTGGTCTATAACAACTTTTTCATTGGTCTTTCCTTAGATATTCTTCTTATTGATGAGAGTAGAAAACTTAATTTATTATTGTTCACTCTTCTTATAATATTCGGAATGTGTGTGTGCATCAAAATGCGGGCATCAAAGTGTTCTCCAATATAAAATCATGATTGGTTTATGAAATTCAGAATTATGACCTTTGCAATGATTAACATGACTTATGGATCCTATTTATATTTCCTTCTATTGTCTGTTGTCTAGGAAAATGAAATAAAATAAGATTCTTATACAATAAAGACTTTTCCTCTCATTTTTTTATAGCATGACTGAGTGTGAAGTTCATCATTCCTTCCGAACTTCTTTTAAAATGATAATATGACGTTCACAATGTTCGAGCAAAAATTTAATACAAAGTGAAAGTGTGTTTACAAGTTACTTCAAAGGCTCTTCAAGAAGCATTTTCATGTAATCAGAGTTGCATGAGAGGGATGAATTTCAACTTAATAATTCTGTACATTGACAAAAACAGAAAGATGCACTAAGATTTTATTAATGGAAGCATTAATTTTGGATGCCAAAACATAATTTAAATTCTTACATTTTGTTATTGGTATTTGTTTGTCATAAACTGTATTTAAGGCCTCCTATAATTTCGGGTGTGTTTGAATAAAGTTAGTGAAACAAAACTGATGTTTATATCAATGAAGTAAAATACTTGTCTTCAATTTTGTACATTTGAAATGTGTTTTTCCACTTGACAAGTTTTAAACTATAATCCAAACACACTTGATCAGTGGCTACAAGGCAATTTAAGCTGCTAACAGTACTGTTAAAGAATTAACCATTAATTAATGAATGGTTAGCGACCTAACACCATGTGGAGTTTTTTCTTTTCAAAAGGAAGCTTCTATTTCCAGCTTCGCCTGTTTCTGCAGTTCTATCCAAAATCCCTTAATACCTTGACTAAAAAAGGTGCCAGGATTTCAAGAATCCCTTACTCTTGTTCTTTTCTCTTTTTATTGTTTAAATATTATTGATTATGTAGCTTTTATTTATTCTCAGGCAATAGTTCATTTGCGGTGTCAGAACGTCTCTTTTTGACTTCAAAGCCTGCTTTTAATTGTTAATTATTCTACACGTAAGGCTGGTGTATCGAGTGATTTGTGATACCAAAGACATTGATTTAATTTAGTACTTTAGATTCAAACCCTAGTAGAACCCTTGAATATGACACATGAAAATGGGTCATATCAAGAAGACCATGAAACTCGCGTGGTCTGTGCATCGATTGCAGACATGATTTGCCCACAAGACTAAACAAATGCACATTTACATAATAACTATAACATCCATTGATTACATCGAAGTTTTGATTGCAAAGTTTGTCATGGTTGTTTGTATTCTAATAGTATTTAACAATTTATTTAGTAGCATCTAACTTGTAAAGAGCTTATGGTTAACTTATACTTCATTTTTGTATTGTCATTGCTCTAAACTTTTGCAGCAGCTATGATTATACTCGCACCACAATGTCTTGTAGCCTTCTGCTTGCTGTTTTCTTACCCCTTCTCCCATTACTTTAAACCTAAAAAATGGCACTCACACATGCACCTCTGAATCTCTTTCTCACACTTTTAATACAAAACTATTCTAAGGGTACGTTTGGTTTTGTTTTTCTTTTCAACCTTATACAGATTAATCTCTGTTCATTTGTTGTCTGTTCTCTTTTTTTCTTCCCCTTTTCGTTTTGCAAATACAATAACTTAAGCTATAAAGTGTCTTTACATATTAATGTTTTAATGTTTTATGTTTATGCGAAAAACTGTATGAAAAGATTGATTACCCCACATGTTTAGCCACTAGAGTGATCCTTTTATCCTCTTTATTATTACGTAGAAATTTGTCAAAAAAAGGTAACCTACATATAAAGTTGTCTGTTTCTGCATTTTGTATGTTCCAGTTTGAAAAACAAGGCACTAGCATTTAATTCGTACACACTTTAGATGGTAAGTATATTGGTTACGCGTGTTTCTGTGAGAACTAGAACAAAAGGAAAATATTTTTCTTTTCTGCAGCTTTACCTATACATAGCAAAAATAACTAAGAACAAATAAAAATAAGGTTTCTGGACTGATTAATTTGGACAAATTTGAACTTTTTTCTTACCTAAACTGTATCCATGGATAGAGAAATCTTTATAGGTGAAGATGGATAAATTAAGTAATATATAAATAACAGTGACCTAAATACCTATCTAATGTTTTATTTCCCAATTTGGAACATGTTTTTCGAAATTATACCTAGAAGTATAGAAAAGAATAATTCATTCACACGGCACAAAAAATAAACCCTTTTACCAATATTTTTAAAGAGGATTCAGACTATTCTGTTGAATATAATAATCTATATTAAAAAAGCTTCTAATATGCGTAATGAAACACGTGCAATGATGATTCATTTTAAGCATTTATTTTCTTTTCAAACAATGAAAATAAGTAGGATAAGTGTTGTCTGTTTTCACTATAATCAGCTTTAGCACTAAATCTTGAGTTAATTGTACTTATTTGACTCATCCTCATCAAGATTTGGTCTTCAACCCAAATTTGAAGTAGCCCACTGCGAAAGTACCTCTCATTTTCTTCTAGATTTTTTTTTGTAATTAAAATGTAAAATAAATATTACCCTGTTTCCCCTTTTATGCCTTCATATATTCTATTTTCTTTTTCATTGTAATTGGTAAAACAATAGTTATAAAACATTCATTATTATTTAATTTAAAGTTAAAAAACTTAATATTACAATTTAATAATATAAACTTTTTTTATTTTTTATAAAAATTATATACTAAATAATTAAGCTTTTGATATATTTATTATTAGATTAAAATGAAAATGAAATACAAATTTTATATTTACTAAATATTAAAGACACGAATAAATAGTTTTTTTTAGTTTATAAACGAAGATAATTATAGTATAACTGGTAGCAGTGGAGGGGTATGATACCTATTTAGGACCAAACACTCTAAAGAATTGGTCGTTTAGTTTGACCGTGAGTCTGGGTCACCCATTTGAATTTCAAAGATAACAAAATCATTGCTATTAGTTTAGAAGATTGTAATTAAATTATCGTTAGCTTAAAGCCTGAGATTAATTAAATAATTGAGTTCAGGTACCAAATTTGAAAATCCATTGTGCTGAATCACCCAAATTACAACATAGGATTTAAAAATAAAATAAAAAAGAAGATACGCAGCCTTTTTTTACGTTTTATGATTACGGTCAAACTCTGATAATTAAATCCATGTCTTCCACGCTGCTTCTTCCCATGACAGACACGTGGCCGTCGCACTCCTAAATATTAAGATTAAATTTAACACCATAAATTTACAACTTAAAAATATTTTTAATCTTATACGATGTAACAAATTATTATTTTTTAAAATTATAAAAATTAAATGTAAATAAAACCGAAATATAATCTATAAAATCCCTTACATTGACCCTACTCAAAACAGTATTAAAAATATGTGACGTAATAATAACTTAAAATAAAAATTAAAATTGATGGTAACATCTTGCATTTCAGAGACTATAAAATTGACGACATTACAATGCTTTTCCTCGAAAGTCCTTGGTCCCTTCATTCACTGTTTGTCGCAAAGGCCCTGTTTGGCTCAATCATAATCCGACAAACAATGATTCAGTTTGGGTTCGCCAACTTGATTCTTGAATGCATGGAGTCCTTCGATCTACCTTCAATGTAACATTTCATATTGTAAATAAGTTTCTAATAGCATTTCGTTATTAAAATATAATTGTATGAATCAATTTCATATTAAATTCAATTTAAGACCATTTTACCTTTAGGTTATAATATTTTAAAGATTCATTTATATATCAAGCTCTACGATTTTGCACATTCTTCTTCTAAATTTTAATTTTTGTATGATATTTCGTTTTTACTTTTTAGTTCTTATTTTTTTTTTTTAACTTTAATGTAGTCACAAAAAGTAGAGACAAAATATTAATAAAGTCTTAATTAATTATAAAGCCAAACAGGACTCAAGGGAAAAATGGAAATGGAAAACGAGGTGAGAGGTTGAACACGAAGAGAAGAAATGTCTATGCGATATTGCAGATTCAAGAGTCCACAACTACTCCCTCAAAGTTCGTACCATATACCTTTTCTTCGTCTTCTCCTCCTTCTTCATTCTTCACGTAAACCGAACCAACTCTGCCAATGAAGCAGAAAAATCAACTTTGCATAATTTTCCATTCTTTTAAATGAAAACACTACCTTCCTCCTCCGTCACCCTCTGTCTCCTCGTCGCCGCCCTGCTTATACTTTCTCTGCCACGCTCTTCCCATGGCCTCGGCTCCGGCGCCACCCTTGCCATCTCTGACGCCTCCGCCACCGTCTGCGTCGTCGTGGCACGCGAATCCACGCGCCGCATTGAGTGTTACCGTCAGGGGCAGCTTGCCTCCATCACTCCCAACGTTAGCTTTTCAACGATTTCGGGTGGGAGGAACTACTTCTGTGGTATAAGGTCAAGTAACTCCGATTTGCTATGTTGGAACACAAGCTCAAGCTCTTCCTTCGAAAGGAAAAGGCTTTACAATGATAGTTCTGTTCCATTGGAGAATCTAGCCGTCGGGGATACCCACGTTTGCGCCACCGAGGTGGGTGGTGGCACGGTGAGGTGCTGGAGAACCGGTGACACGTTTCAGCTTCCTTCTGTGACTGATGAATTCGATTCAATTTCATCTGGGACTGGCTTCTCTTGCGGAATTTTGAAGAATAGTTCTCGAGTTCGGTGCTGGGGAGAAACCAGCGTTTCGAATCTATCGGGAGGGATTGAGAATGTATTTGGGAACATGTCCATGTTGAATCTTGTCGCAGGTGGTTCACATGTTTGTGGATTGAACTCCACTGGGTTTTTGGTATGTGGAGGAAACAACGATTCTGGACAACTTGATTTTCCTCAAGGTGGGGCTTTTGAGTATTCTGGGTTGGCACTTGGAGCTGAACATGGTTGTGCTATAAGAGGATTGAATGGTTCGGTTGTGTGTTGGGGTAGCAATGGGGGATTCTCGGCGAGTAATGCTACGGAAGGAGTTTCGTTTGAGGTAATTGTTTCTGGGTCTAATTTTGTTTGTGGATTGACGACAAACAATTTGAAAGTGGTGTGTTGGGGTCCGGGCTGGTCCAATAGTTCGACGTTTGAGCTTCCTTTTTCAACTGTTCTTCCAGGGTCTTGTGTTCAATCTTCTTGTGGAGAGTGTGGTTCATATCTTGATTCTCAATCTCTATGCTCTGGCTCTGGTAACATTTGTAAACCAATGACTTGTAAGCCTCAAACAACAGCTCCGCCGCCGCCATCACCGCCTCCACCATCAATGTCACCACCGCCACCGTCACAGCCACCGCCACCGCCGCCACCTTCGTCATCACGATCAAAGACCTTGACAAACGGATTATTGGCATTTGCTATTATCGGTTCTGTGGGAGCTTTTGCCGGAATATGCACTATTGTTTATTGCTTGTGGACTGGAGTTTGTTTTGGGAAGAAGAAAGTCCACAATTCTGTGCAGCCTACAATCACAAGAGGTAGCAGTGGTTCAAATGGTGGGGGTGCTTCTAATAATAGCAATTCTTCAATATCCTCTATGATTATGCGTCAGACTTCGATAATAATGAGGCGCCAGAGGAGTGGGACCTCATCAACAAAGCACGCAGACAGGGCTGAGGAGTTCACCCTGGCTGAGCTTGTGGAAGCCACCAACAATTTCTCACTTGAAAACAAGATTGGAGCTGGAAGCTTTGGTGTTGTGTACAAAGGCAAACTCGCGGATGGACGCGAGGTGGCAATCAAGAGAGGTGAAACTGGTTCCAAGATGAAGAAGTTTCAAGAGAAGGAAAGTGCTTTTGAGTCTGAATTGGCCTTCTTGTCTCGCCTGCACCACAAGCACTTGGTTGGACTAGTTGGGTTCTGCGAAGAGAAAGATGAGAGGCTGTTGGTGTATGAGTACATGAAGAATGGGGCGCTGTATGATCATTTGCATGCAAAGAACAATGTGGAGAAGGGTAGCAGTGTGTTGAATTATTGGAAAATGAGGATCAAAATTGCTTTGGATGCTGCCAGGGGAATAGAATATCTTCATAATTATGCAGTTCCATCAATTATTCACAGAGACATAAAGTCTTCTAATATTCTTATTGATGCTACTTGGACGGCAAGAGTATCAGATTTTGGATTGTCTTTGATGAGTCCAGAACCTGACCGTGATCACCGACCAATGAAGGCAGCAGGAACCGTTGGATACATTGATCCTGAGTACTACGGCTTAAATGTATTGACGGCAAAGAGTGATGTGTATGGGCTTGGAGTGGTACTACTCGAACTTTTAACAGGAAAGAGAGCTATATTCAAGTATGGGGAAGATGGAGGCACCCCACTAAGTGTGGTGGACTTTGCAGTGCCTCGTATTTTGGCTGGAGAATTGGTGAAAATTTTGGATCCAAGGGTTGGACCACCCGATGTGAATGAGGCGGAGGCTGTGGAATTGGTGGCCTATACAGCTATCCATTGTGTGAATTTGGAAGGGAAAGATAGACCAACCATGGCTGACATTGTGGTCAATTTGGAGAGGGCTTTGGCTATTTGTGAGAGTAGCCATGATAGCATTTCCAGTGGCTCTATATCTGTTGTTTCTGAATGATAATGTTCAGCCCCGGAAAGGGGACAAAATATTGAAAATTTTGTGAATTCTTATTCATTCTTTCTCAATTTCATATCTTTATTGATTCTTTCCAATATGGGTATTCCGTGCCTGTAAAGATTTAAAGTATATTATGCTCTAGTTTGTAGATTGTAGAATCTGACAAACTTGCCTATTGTCTAGCAGAAAAATTGACCAGTTAGAGTCTATCTGACAATTTAATTTCACTCAAGATAGATTAAAGTTGTTGATATTGAATTAGTAACATAACTGTTTAAGGTAGTCTGGCGGGAAGTGTCTGATGCACTTTGTATGTGAAAACCTATTGATGTTAACTAGGAGCGTCTATAGTCTGATTGACCATCTACAATCTAACTAATTTGTATCATGTGTCATTATTCTATTGGAATATAATTTGTAATGTGATCTAGAGGGTTAATTATGTTTATTCCGTATAGGCACTTTGTATAAAACACATCTCTAATTTCTGAAATTGTGTAACTCAAAGTTGTTTCATAGTAAATTATTCATGGTTGTAGATGAAAATTCATAATGAAACATGTTCAATTTTTTGTGTATGTTATTTGAAACACGTTAAATTTCTTGTGTAGTATATTATTTGTTGCGCTTACGTTTTAGTTACACCAGCCAAATCCTCCATGTATAATTATACTAATGACATTATTAAATCCGTGTAAATGTAAATCCATTTGTGGGAATATGGGGAACGTTGCAGAGTTAAGCAGAAAAGTATGCAGTTGCGGTCTCATTTGAGAAGTTGAGCTTGCAGAGACATTATAACCAATCCCTTTCACCATTCTAGCCATGGTCCCCAGCGTTAGAGGTACTTTGGTAGCTTTATCTCTCTTTGAAATGTATTTGTTGACTTCCACGTTGACGTTGGCCACAAGTTTGACCCAACACCAAATTAAACAGCGGGTTGATTAATGCATATTAATTGCCTTTTAATTACACGGCAATAATTTTGTAACAATGACCCACCCACCATACTACCTTTGAATTCACTACTCTATCTTCAGGACTTGGTCTCACATTTATCAGACTAAAATTTCAACTCTGCTTCTGTCTCTTGCTCACTGCTGCCTAATCACCATATGCTCAAGTTAATGTGATCAACCTTTCAATTTTCCGACTTTGTCGTTCAAGTTCCTAATTTTCAGACAACTTTTAAAACTATAAAAATTATTTTCCAATGAAAAGGATAAATATTCCTAAACATTCTATTAATCACTTCTTATTTTTGCAATCTCATCATAATTAAACCTCCACCCGAGAATTATCGGTGGCAAATTCTTGAAGGTACAAGACTGAACTTTGTCAAAAGAATTGTAAGCCATTTTTAAATGTTTCCTGTGGTTTTCATTATTGTTTGACATGTAAACGTGTTCACATTCTATTTTATGATAACACGTATTCTTCAATATATATTTTGTATTCTTATCTGTAATATATCGAGTTCTGGTCCAATGAGAATTACAAGATTTTATGTTGTAGGGATAATACTTATACATATATTAGTAGTTTATTATGTGGATGGTACAGGATAAATATTTTTTTATATTATTAAAATTATAATAAATAAATATAATTGAATGAATAACTCGTTATAACAAAATGAATAATTCAAACGATTTCAATGATTTTTCAAAGGTTTTACTATTTTCAATATTTTTTTCTTGTCAAATTGATAGTAACATAGTGACATGTGTTTTGTTGTTCATATTACAAGTTAAATTTGTCCCTAACTTAATTTTAAATGATAATGTGTAATTATTATTTATTTATTTATGATTATTCGCCTAAGATGTTATAATATATAGATAATGTTCAAAATCATGAGACGAAATTAAAAAAAAATGTATGATAACAAAAAGATGAAATTGGAAAAACAAAACTTGTATATCTTTGTATTTATAAAGGAAGGAGGTAAACTAAACTATATTTTATAATTTTATCAAAATTGTATAATTCTATTTCCTTATTGATGTTATTTTTCATCCTAAACGTTTTTAAAGAAACCGAATTTTTTATAATTAATGTACCTACATGATTGATATTATGAATATATAATAAGAACAAAATATTTATGAAGGAATTTTGTGTGGATAAAACTGAATCAATTTTCAAAATTGAAACCGAAGTTTGATCTAACCCAAAAATTATTTGTTTTTTTTTTCTTTTTTCATTCAAGTTTATTAGTTTCTCTTTTATTGAACTAATGGATTGGTTTATAGCTTTCAATATGTTTACATCTTAAAAACATGTTATAACAGGGATATATCTTTTATTTTACTACGTCATAATATATATCGAAATGTAAGAAAGTTGAACTAAGTAAAATTTAAATATTTGAGTGACTTAGGAGGTGGTGGAGGGAATTGGGCTCAACAAGCATGAAGAGGGAACTGCTAGAAGGTTACCCTTGTGTTGCCTCGCACCTTCTCAACAAATTCGCCCTGGCATGTAAGTGTTCTAGAAAAATAAGAGAAAAAATGGTGGTTGTTCAGTTATTATTGGCGTTAGAGGTGTAGCACTTTCGTAGAAAAATCATATTGTATTGCTTTTCTTCAGTTACAATGGTACTGCTCTTTTTATTGTCAAATCATCCACCGCCTATTTTCAAAGTCGGTGATTATAAAATAATTTTGTACTTATATCTTGGACTTTAAGTGATTTGTTTTCAATCGTGCATGCATACGGATTATTGTTACTTTTTGTAGCATTTAGTCTTCTGAAAATTTGTAGTAACTGTAAGTATATATGAGTCCAAACCGAGCATAGATGGACAAAGCAAAACATTACGCACATAGTTTCACAGTTGAGGCAAGCTACGGTTTTGCTTTCGCAAGTGGAAAAAGAAAAACACATTTGAGATTGAACTTTGAAGCATTATGGCGAATTCAGGAGCATCCCTTGTCCATAGTTTTGCTTCGATAGTGGAATATGCTATTAGAAGTATTGGAGGAGATCTGGGGGCATTTCCTTTGCGTGATTTTTCTTTGGCAGTGGAGAATGCGTGGAGTAGTATTGGAGGAGATTTGGGAGCAGTACCTGTTCATGGTTTTGCTTCTACAGTGGACAATATGATGAGAAGTATTGGAGGAGATTTCGGAGCATTACCAATGCATGGTTTTGCTTCGGCAGTGGAGAATGCCATGAGAAGTATTGGAGGAGATTTAAGAGCATTACCCGTGCATGGTTTTGCTTCGGCAGTGGAGAATGCGATAAGAAGTACTAGAGGAGATTTGGGAATATCCCATTCCCCTGAGCATGGTTTTCAGTTATTCACCTTAGCTGAGCTTGCAGCAGCCACCAACAATTTCTCAGTTGACAACAAGATTTGTGCTGGAAGCTCTAGTGTTGTGTACAGGGGTAAACTCGTTGATGGTAGTGAGGTTGCAATAGAAAGAGTGGAAAACTGGTTGAGTAGAACGCCCGAAGAGGCCTTCTGGTGGAGGAGAGCGTCTAGTTTGACCTTTTTGCCCGGTTCACGCCCCAAGAACTTGGTTGGACTGGTTGGGTTGTGTGAAGAGAAAGATGAAAGGCTCTTGGTGTATGAGTGCATGAAGAATGGGTCGTTGAATTATCATTTACATGAGAAGGGTAGCAATGTGTTGAATTCGTGGAAAATGAGGATAAAAGTTGGTTTGGATGCTTCCCGAGGAATAGAATATCTCCATAAGTATGGAGTTCCATCTGGTGTTCATGGAGATATCAAGCCTTCCAACATTGTTCTTGATGCTAGCTGGACGGCAAAGGTATCTAACTTTGGGAAGGCAGCAGGAACGATTGGATACATTGATCCTGAGGACTTGAGTAGAGGTGTATTGACAGAAAAGAGTGATGTGTATGGATTTGGAGTTGTTTTGCTTGAACTTTTATCGGGAAAGAGACCTACGTATGGGGAAGATGGAGGCACCGCATTACATTTACCCTTTGTAGAGGCTGCTATTTGGGCTGGAGATTTTGTGAAAATTTTGGATAGAAGGGTTGGAGAACCCCATCTGAATGAAGCAAAGGCACTGGAGTTAGTGGCCCATACTGCCATCAGTTGTCTAGATGTGGAAGGAAAGGTCAGACCAACCATTGCTGAGGTTGTGTTCAATTTGGAGAGGGCTTTTGCATGTTACTGAAACAAAAGGAAAACCAGAAAGACAAACATTTCTGTTGTTTCAGAATGTTACGGTACAATCCCATGAAAGACAAATATTTTTAAAATTTCCTCATTTTTAGTTGTTAACAAATATAAAAATTACTCGTCTTTAGGCCTATAAACATATAATATTATTAATGATTAATATTTATCTATTTACCAATTAGTTGAGAAGAATAACTTACCAAATTTGGAGATTTCACATAGTTTATGGAGTGTAAATGGTTGGTTTTGTGAGATTGAATAAAACGATGACATTAAAATCACTTCTAGATAAACGATGGGTCCCTCATCTAATCTTTTATCTTGCAGAACCATTTTATGGGTCATTAAGTATGAATTTGGTGGTTTACACGTTACTTAACGCGTTAATGACTGAGGTTGACTTTCTCTTTTCCTTGCACCTTCTCAACTAACACGCGTTAGATCCATGTAATTGTGTATATTTAACATACAATCATTCAGTTAGCTGTTGCACAGTGAGATATAGCAGAATTGAGATGGCTAATAGCGCAGGTGATGCACCCAGTTTTAGTTGGGTAGTGGACAGTGCCATAGCAAGTGAGAGTGATTCAAATATGGGAGAATCTCGTCTCCACAGTTTTGCTTCGGTAGTGGACAGTGCCATAAGGAGTAGCACTGCTACTGAAACGGATTTAGAGACATCCCCTATCCATTATCTTGCTTTTGCCTCTGCCGGGGACAGAACAACTGCTGTTGCTGCATCACTACCACAAGCACTGTCGGACGGGATAGGACATTTTACTGCACGATTATTCAACCTGGCTGAGCTTAAAGCAGCCACCAACAATTTCTCACTTCAAAACAAGATTGGAGTTGGAAGCTTTGGTGTTGTGTACAAAGGCAAACTCGCGGATGGACGCGAGGTGGCAATCAAGAGCGGTGAAACTGAGTATTCAAGTTCCACGCTGAGTAAAAAAGAAAAAGTTGAGTTAAGAAAGAAGATCTATAAACTTATTTTAAGATTCTGGGTTCAACGTGATTCCAAGACGAAGAAGCTTCAAGAGAAGGAAAGTGCATTTAAGTCTGAATTAGCCTTCTTGTCTCGCCTGCACCACAAGCACTTGGTTGGACTAGTTGGGTTCTGCGAAGAGAAAGATGAGCGACTCTTGGTGTATGAGTACATGAAGAATGGGACGCTGTATGATCATTTGCATGCCAAGAAAAATGTGGAGAAGGGTAACAGTTTGTTGAATTATTGGAAAATGAGGATCAAAACTGCTTTCGATGCTGCCCGGGGAATAGAATATCTTCATAATTATGCGGTTCCATCAATTATTCACAGAGACATAAAGTCTTCTAACATTCTTATTGATGCTACTTGGACGGCAAGAGTATCAGATTTTGGATTGTCTTTGATGAGTCCAGATCCTGACCGTGATCACCAACCAATCAGGGCAGTAGGAACCGTTGGATACATTGATCCTGAGTACTACGGCTTAAATGTACTGACGACAAAGAGTGATGTATATGGGCTTGGAGTTGTACTACTCGAACTTTTAACAGGAAAGAGAGCTATATTCAAGAATACGGAAGATGGAGGCACCCCAATAAGTGTGGTGGACTTTGCAGTGCCTCGTATTTTGGCTGGAGAATTAGTGAAAATTTGATCCAAGGGTTGGACTACCCGATGTGAATGAGGCGGAGGCTGTGGAATTAATGGCCTATACAGCTATCCATTCTGTGAATTTGGAAGGGAGAGATAGACCAACCATGGCTGACATTGTGGTCAATTTGGAGAGGGCTTTGGCTATTTGTGAGAGTAGCCACGATAGCATTTCCAGTGGCTCTATCTCAGTTTTTTCTGAATGATAATGTTCATCCCCCGGGAAAGGGGACAAAATATTGAAAATTTTGTGAATTCTTATTCATTCTTTCTCAATTTCATATCGATTTTTTCCAATATGGGTATTCCATGCCTGTAAAGATTTAGAGTATATTATGCTCTAATTTGTAGATTGTAGAATCTCACAAACTTTCCTATTGCCTAGCAGAAAAATTGACCAGTTAGAGTCTATCTGACAATTTAATTTCGTTCAAGATAGATTAAAGTTGTTGATATCGACTTAGTAACCTAACTATTTAAGGTAGTCTGGCGGGAAGTGTCTGATGCACTTTGTATGTGAAAACCTTTTGATATTAACTAGGAGAGTCTGTAGTCTGATTGACTATCTACAATCTAACTAATTTGGTGTGATAAATCTTTATTATGCGTCATTATTTTGTTGGAATATAATTTGTGATGTGATCTACAGAGTTAATTATGCTTATTCCTTATAGGCACTCTGTATAAAACACATATCTCTAATTTCTGAAATTTTGTGTAAGTCAAACTTGTTTCATAGCAAGTTATTCATGGTTGCAGATGAAAATTCATTAATACTTTATTGGAAACATGTTAAATTTTGTTTGTGCTATTTTATTTGAAACACGTTAAATTTCTCGTGTAGTATGTTTTTGTTGCTCTTACTTTTTAGTTATATCAGTCAACAAGTGTAAGATCTACATCAAAAAGTACATCAATACGTTTATAATTATACTAATAACATTATTGTAAACTTTCTTTTTCTGTCCAAATATGGGGTGCTCTTCTGAGCATTGCTGTTGGTATTAGTGCTTTTAAATTACTGCATCCTAGGTTCAACCGGTAAGAGAAATAAAGTAATTAACTATTAGGCATGGTTGATTGTTACGTAAAAATATTTATCTGGAGAAGTTACTTCCACAAATTGCAATTTAACTTGATCCCATGCAAAATAGTAAAGTATTATTCAGTTGAATCAATTTATGTAGTTTCATTTTATAAAAAAATAGAAATAATGTGAAGAGATTTGAAAAAATAAAATTAAAAATTATAACACATTAAGTGAGTTGGAAATGATAAAATATCACTTTCTATAATAGTCAATTAGTAATTTTACAAATATATTAATTAAAAAAATAAAAGAATTTATAACATGTATCAAATTATTTTTAAACTTTCATAAACATTTTCTTCTAATCTTTTCAAATCTTACTATTTATCAATTAATCCAAACAACCTTATTTTCAGACAATCTACTCAAATTCATGATGGTAAATTTGATTTTGAAAGGTACCTGAAATTTGTTAAAAGAATTATAAGCCATTTTTTAATGTTTCCCGTGGTTTTCATGAGTGTTTGACATGTAAACATGTTCACATCCTATTTTACGGTAACACGTATTGAAATGTAATAAAGTTGAACTGTGGCAAATAAAATTTTAATATTTTATTGACTTAGGAGGTGGTGAAGGCAATTGGGGTCAACAACCTTGAACGAGGAAACTGCTGGAAGGTTACCCTTGTCCTGCCTATTTTCAAAGTCGTGAATTCTTTTACCCACGTAACTTTTAAATTCCTTCAAATTTTAATTATTCTTAAACTTTTACACACATTTTTTTTAAATTCCTTTAAATTTTTCCTTTTATGTTTTAATCTAAACAATTTTATTATCCGGTCACAATCTACTTAAATTCTTTGACAAATCTGATTTTGGAAGTTACAAGACTGAACTTTGTTAAAAGAATTATAAGCCATTTTTAAATGTTTCCCGTGATGAATGTTTGCTTGTAAACATGTTCACATTCTATTTTACGGTAACACGTATTGAAATGTAAAAAAGTTGAACTGTGGCAATTAAAATTTTAATATTTTAGTGACTTAGGAGGTGGTGAAGCCAATTGGGGTCAACAAGCATGAACGAGGAAACTGCTGGAAGGTTACCCTTGTCTTGCCTCGTACTTTCTCCACAAATTCGCCCTGGCTCACCCAGTGTCTATTTTCAAAGTGGGTGACTATAAAATAATTTTGTACTTCTATCTTTTGGACTTTCAGTGATTTGTTTTCAGAGGAAATCGTGCATACATACATATGGACTATTGTTTCTTTTTGTAGCATTTAGTCTTCTAAAAATTTGTAGCAACTGTAAATACAATTTATACATGTGTCCAAAGCGAGCATGCAGTATTCCAAGTTCTGATTCATTCTTATATATATATATATATATATATATATATAAACTATTT
>Ga0123340_1002461_pt1 | contig 16738 bp, 8 predicted proteins | sample SirMexnodulemix_FD_89961 | JGI IMG/M metagenome (GOLD analysis project Ga0123340, IMG submission 89961) | Root nodule microbial communities of legume samples collected from Mexico - Siratro Mexico nodule mix | ecosystem: Host-associated > Plants > Roots > Nodule | place: Mexico: Nepantla... | reverse complement strand
TATTATTATTTCTTCAAAAATAATCATTAAATTATTATTATTATTTAAATTAAATTTATATGAATTTAATTAAAATAATACTTCTTCTTCTTATTATTATTATATTATTTTATTTTAAATTAAAATAAATTTGTTTGTCTTAATTATTTTGTTACAATTTTGTTAATTATTATTATTTAATTATTTTTTTTAATTATTAAAGGTAACAAATAGTGTCAAATAAATTAAAAATGGTTAGAGAGAGATGAGTTTAGGAAGAAATGATATTTTTAATTGAAATTTTCATGTCATTTGTATTGGACAAGTCATGTCTCAATTGAACAATTTCTTAATTAAAATCTTATTTAGCTGGTATAATTTGCCTATTTTAGTAAATAAATATTTTTCTGTCCATTTTAGACATTATTATAAAAAAGTACTGGAAAAAACCTATTATCCACAATCATTGATAGATTCAATTGGAGAGAAACTCCAAATGCCACTTAACACAAGTTTTAAAGGAGCAGAATATTTTGTTTTAGAATATATAAAAGGTAATTGTGTTAGTTTTCCTAAACAACAATAATGACATAGAAGTTGTATAAGGTATAGTACATTTATCTAACACAACTTCGACTATTCTTAAAGAGGGATATCTAAATCTAGAGTGCCACAGCTCCATGAAAGCATGAGAAGAAGATTGACAGGTTGACAGGCCAAAGAGTAAGTTGATCCATGGTAAAACAGGATTGTGAGTGTTATAATGTTGGAAACACATAAAGTATATTTTTGAGACTACCTTGAAGAATATCTAGTTTGTAAACTGAAAAAGTTAGGAAAGAATTCAAAGAGAAAAACATTATTATTCTTTGCAAATTTAGAGACACTGAGCAAATTTTTTATAATAGATAGAACATGTAAAAGGTGATTTAAGACAACGTTTGGAAAGGAATTAGGCAACAAAAGTTCAGAATAAGCAATGTTTTTATTTGCAAACTTGTGTCATTACCTATGTGGACCATTGTATGTGAATCTGATGGAGAGGTCGCTTCCATAATTTGTTATGTAATGAGCACCACTAATAGATGCCATGATGGATCCAAGATAGTAATTGGAGTAGCAAGAATTTCTTAGTCAGCGTGGCCACTATTTGGAGTGTCAAACTCCAAATCATAGTTATATAATTGCAGGAATTTGAATTTTGTAACCACACGTGTTTTTACTAAAACTTCTACCACCAAAATTTCGCCCCCCTTTGTTAGATTAAAAATTATATTTATTATTAATTCTTCCTCCATGATTACCATAACTTTCTCTATAATTTTGAGAGTCAGGTCTGCTTCTTATTTTGATTTCCAGTTATACATGTATTTACATGGATTAAGTTGGTATCAGTTATTTTTTATATTTCTCAAATCTTTCTTTTTGATATAAAAGGAGACCCTCAATATTATCAATTATATATGGATCCATTTGTCATGTAATAGAAGTGACAAAAGAATAAAATTCTTCTGAGAACCCATAAAAAATAGTTTAAATGTATGGAGAAATTGGTGAATCAAGGGCAGCTAAAGAATCTACAATTTCTTTAACTGAAAAATTCAGTTATTAATTCTATATTTACTATGAGTCTTTCAATCACACCATTTTGGTGAAGATTGTAATCATTGACGCAAAGAATCATGCAACTGAAAGTTGATTTTATTTTTCATTGTTTAATAATTCAGAATTAATCATGCTGAAAGCCTCATCTTCTTTAAAACAAAACTTTGCTGGTATTGCATTTTCTACCATGAATTTGGTGAGCTTGTCACTATGGATTGTTGCTTGAACCTGCTGTTGTCATATTAAGAAGTTTCTGTTATCCAATTTGGTGGAAATTAGGGTAATAAAGGTTCAAGGAGTAAAAGAAAAGGAGAATAAAGTTGAAGATATCGCGAAGAGATGAGTGACGATTAGCTCTTGATACTATCTACAATTATAAACCAAAATGAAGACAGACGGATGAAAAATATCATTGGTTATTTAACTCAACTTACTTTTTACATGGATAAGTGAGATAACATCATTTTTATCAATTCACGAAACTCAAACTTAAGTAAATTTCTAATTGGAACTTCAAATTATTACTAATTTTGACATCTTGTTTGTTAATTACGTGATAGAAGAAAATCCCTTTTAGAACAAAAAAAATACTCACAGAAAAAAAACTAAGGTGATTATGAAATCTAACAACTTTGACTTTTGACTTTGAATTTTTAAAATTATTTACTTTTCTGGTTTATTACTTTGAATGAAAATACAAACTCAATTTCTTATCAAATCAGCAATAGAGTGATTGCGTATTTCTGTGGTTGTTTTCAAACCGCGATCCATCCTTTGTAGTTCTCAAATCAATAATTGTTAATATCTGTATCAATTCAGTTGTCACAATCTTCACACCAATAAATGGACAAGTCCAATTTTAAAAACAATAGACTTCTCTTTGAAAATAAACAGTGTGTGACACCCAAAAGAAAGAACTACCTCTCTATGGGACGTAAGACTGCAACATTGTAAAAGTTTGATGCTCTAATTGGATAGAAGCTCTGTATCTGTTGGTCCGCACCAGTACAAGACTTGATTCATTTTCGAAATATAATATGGACCAGAAATTGTAAACCCGACCTTTTTAAATTGCAATATTTTTAGGGTGCTTGGGGTATCCTGTGCCAAGAATAAGATATTAAGGTATCCAAATCCATCTAAAAGAAAAAATAACAACGACAAATTCTTCCTCCACCCCCATACCCTCTTCCTGCACCCCCATATAATTTTTTTATTCCATAACTGCCCTTCATAAAATTACATAAATACTCCTATCTTAATAAAATCCCTCTCCTTCCCAACCAGATGACCAGGTCATCTGGTTTACAGTTGTTTGAAACTGTAAACCGGATGGAGGGTGTATCCAGTTCTCATTTAAAAAAAAAATACAAACCGTCCGGTTAAGAGAACCTTCGTCCGGTTTAGATAAGCCATTCGCGACTTTTGTTCCTTCGTTATTCAAAATCTTTCAATTAATCCTTCATATAAGCATTAGGTAACCAATTTGTGATATTTATTAGCAATTAGTAGGTGATATTGATGATTAGAATAGTTGATTTGGGATTTGAAGGGCTGTCGACGGCGAATTTAAGGATTTTACGATCTGCTGGGTTGAGAACCGAATGGAATCGTCCGATTTGTATTTTTTTTTTTTAAATGAGAACCGGATACACCCCATCCGGTTTATAATTTCAAGAAATCAAGAAGAGAATATTTATGTAATTTTATAAAAGACAGTCATGAAATAAAAGAATTATATGAGGGTGCAGGAAGAGGGTACGGGATTGGAAGAAGAATTTGTCAATAACAAATATTCTTCTGTGACGCGGAAAATATAGGCCAACCACATAATAACCAAAGTTTTTATACGGCATATATGTTTTAACATTTTAAGAAAATCAGTAATATACCCTCAAACTTAGCATTGTAATAAAATTTAATAAAAAAAACTCGCTAAAATCAATCTAATGGGTAAAAACTGATAAAGTAAAACGAAATCTTGGTTGGAATCTGATTACACTAAAATATATTAACTCAGTTAAATAATTTTCTAAAAAAGTCATGGTCCTTCTCGAGTTATTAAAAAAATTCAGCCTAACTTTAACCTGATGTAGTTCGATCAACCTCACTCAGCTTATTCAACTGAAAGATATTGACCTATACCAGGAATGAGAAATACAATGCCCTTGGAACATTTCCCCAGCAATCCAACATACAACCAGCAACTGTCATACAATGGAATAACAGTCAATTATTTTGGAATGTTTGAAGAGCACAAGAAGATTTTAGCGACGTTACTCGCCAATATTGTTGATCAAAGATATAGTACCATTTTTTAATTGTAAACAAAGATTGTACAATACTAAGCTGATATAGAAATATTAAACTAACAAAATAAAGAACTAGGAAGTTGTCACAACAACACAAGTTTCAGAGCTTATCACTACTGCACTAAAATAATTTGCTGAAATTAAATTTAGTCCGGCCATGAAACGGAACTACAATCAGGTTGCCCTTCCATCAGCTTTTCCATCAAAGACTGAAATCATTCGTCTGCAGGGGGAGACTGGCTGTATTATCAGAAATAAACACATTTAAAACGATGAAGATATCAAACTATAGAAGGCTGGAGAAAATAAACAGTAATAACAAACTCCAATAAATAAATAAATGTTTGCAAACCTGCGATATCTTTCATGCATGGGACTTTCAGGACCACCGTAGTTGGGACTGTCCCTAGGATCAGGCACAGCATTTGGGCTCCTTTCATAACCATTGTAAGGACTGGGATTCCCTTTTTCATCAGGACTTCCAGAGCCATGTCCATTTTCAGGGCTAGTCTTCCCAGTATCACGAGGACTACGGCTAGAACCACGACCATTTTGCGGGCTTTTCCTCCCTCTTTCTTCGGGACTATGAGAAGGAGAAATGCCATGGTCAGTTCTTCCTCTCTCTTTGTGATAAGGACTGCGGCTTGAGTCACGAACAGGATCAGAACCCTCCCTTTCTCTTCTATATGGACTAGGGCTTCTGCGCCCATATGCAGGGCTAGCTCTCTCTCTCCTGGGGGGGCTTCTGCTACGGCTTCGGTCACGGCCATAGTCTGGGCTCCCCCTCTCTCTCTGATATGGAGAGGGCCCACGGCCATAATCAGGACTGCCTCTTTCTCTCCTATAAGGACTAGGGGATCTTCTTCCATCACGGCTTCTATCACGTTGACGTTCACGGCCTCTCTCAGGGCTATATCCATTTCTCCTATCATCATCATCTTTAACAGCAAATTCAACTGAAATAACTCGATCCAGTAACTTGCTGTTTATCATAGCAGAGGTAACAAGTCAATTTTAAAATATACTGGGAAGGTAAAACTAACTAGAAGTTAAAATTAACAAGATAAGCATCATTCATTCATTAAACTAACTTTCTAAAGAATACAGGTATAAAGAAAGACCAAGCAAACATGTCAAATCTCTTAACAAGTAGTCATGCATTGACTAGAGGCTAATGACAGATTTGAAAGAAGAATCTTGCAACCAAAATAAATATCCAAATACATTAAATACCTCATATTTGTAGCTTCCAGTGCTCTGCTAGCATCATCCTCTGACTCATACTGAACAAAGGCAAAATTCCTTCTGATCCTAACACTGACTATCTTGCCATACGGTTCAAAGTGCCTCTCCAAGTCCCTTGTTCTGGTATGGTATGTATCAAAATTAATTACAAACAAGGTCTTTGATGGCCTCCCATTAGCTGAAGATCTTCTTGAACTAGAAGGCCTTCTCACACCACGTTCATGCTGCAACACATTATGTGCAACGGTCATGAAAACATAATAGATCAAAACAACACTCTAACCCAAAGAGACTAATTATGTGTTACCTTTGTCCATTCCACACGGAGTCTCCGTCCCTTCCGACCAAATTCTACTCGATCAAGAGCACGAATAGCAGCCTCAGCATCCCTTTCGTCTTCCATATAGATAAAAGCAAATCCTATAGACCATGTAAAGTTTTCTCGTTTAGGTATTAAATTAAATTTATCAAAAAACTGAAATGAGACATTTCTGTCCATTACACCAATCAACAAACACTTGACGTCTGATGTGATAACGGACCTTTCTGCCATGCACAATCAACACTGCTCGGAAATTAAAATTTTGGCAAACCTCCTTATTTCTATAAACTAATTTGACCAATAGAATTAGCAACAGACCTTGATAAGTAAACAAATTGATGTCAAGAACAAGAACCCAAAAGTGTATGTCTCATGAGGGTCAATGGAAAATGAGTGCCTTCTCCATCCATTCTGCTGCCTCTGCTGTGAGGTTGGCAATATTTCAACCTCGAAACATGTCCAAAAGAGGGCTGGGCAAAGGCACAAAAATTGAAAGGCAAATGTGACTGATGACTACGTGGAACAGGTGTGTCATTGCGGATCAAATTGAACAATTCTTCATTAAAAGAAGATGTGCATCACAGGCAGGAAATGGATTTCGGACAAGCCCATCCATTAGCTTGGGAGAAAATGGATATGCCAAGATAATCCTGCGTCAAAGAAAACGTTGAGTATGGGGGTCGATGCTTCAAAAAAGATGATTTTTTTACTTAAAAATATCTTGATCCCCCACAAATGCTCAACCAGAAGCTGTACACCAAGGTCCAACTCCTGAAACAGAATCACCAGTAAGACACCATGTAGCGTCTGAACCACAGGTTGTCAAAGGTGCTGCTCCCATGCTGCTGAATGTCTTAAAGGTCTGATTGCAAGGGTGCAACTTGTGGATGTTTACTTCTTACTCCCGTCTTGAACTTAATGTTCAGGTTGACAACTGATCGAGATACTTCTCCACTTGGCAAGTTAAGCGTTTAAATTATAAATCAACCAATTTGTTACTTTAAACATTTACTATCAGTTAACAGGACAGTTCTCATTCTAGACCAAGTTATTCTTCCAGAGTTTGAATTTCTCTGGAGTACGTATATACATAATTTATATTTAATAACTGAATCGGAAAAACATAGTTATTAATTCAGTCCACAGTTCCCAACCACACGAAGCCACAATCAGATCTAAAACTCATGAAAAATAAATAGCTATCACACAATAAACTCAATGTTTAAAATTACAATCTGCTGAAATTTAAGAAAATACGTCTTCTTTCAAGATTTTATCTCATAAGCTTGATGATTAATTTATAAACCATATAAGTAATAGACACCTAAAAAGTCATGTTATTGGCTCCAGGATAATCCCCTCCCAATCCCAACGACAAAAATGAAGAAAAAAAAATGGAAACTATTAACTTGTCCACCCTACAATATACAAAAGAGAATTAAAAAAACAAAAAAACAAACAAAACAAAAACTTACCAGACTTCATATCCACCCTGTCAACCTTCCCATATCGTCTAAAAAGCCGCTCCAATTCTGACTGCCGGGCATCATATTCGAAGTTTCCACAGAAAATAGGCCTCATCTTCCCTGAAAGCAGGTTACAAAACACTTAAGTCACCAAGTGCAAGCATGAATAAACATAAATTATAAAGAAAATACAAAAATTACTTATGAATACAAATATCAGTTCGAGTTACTGATAATACTGCTATGCTGCAAAGAAAGAATGAACCCTAAACAAGTTATGTTACAACCTCCCACATCACCACATCCATCCCCAAACCACATATGAATAATAAAAAAAGAACTTCCGTATAATCAGACACATACAATCTAACCTTACGGAAAATATAAGCTATTACGTCTAAAATCTAAAATAAAATACAAAGGGATTAAATTTAATCAATGAATAGAAAATGGGCATACAAGAATGAAAAGAAAAAAGAAGCTTACTTTGTAGAACAGAAAGGATTCAAACCCGATTGGTTGGCGAGAATCTCACAGAACAAAGTGTAACAGTGGATCAAGAACTTGAATTTGAGTTCCAGATCTCAGATCTTGGTTTTTCCTAAAAGTTGAAAAGAAAGAAAAAAAAATCCTTGAATGAAAAACCGAAAGGAAACATAAAATTGGAGATGAAAATCGAAGGAATCGGAAAACCATGGATCACCTTGCATGAGAAAGATAAGTGTTGGGTTGGAACCCTAAGCAGAGCAGAAGAGTGTAACAGATATTTTTTGGGTTGACCAAGACAAAGATGCGGATCTCAGGAAAATAGGTATATATAGAATCAATTTTTAATTTCTGCCCATATGCCCCTTATCTTTTTAAATTTTGCGAACTGTTCCCTGACTTTATCGTTTTTATTTCACCAACCATGTAATAACTAAGCGGAAATTCGCAAATACTATTTTATGTCTATATAGATTATTTTATTTAAAATTTGATAAAAAAAAATAATTTACTTAAAAATTAAAAGCAGAAACTTTCCATTTGTTATTAAACTTTAAAACTATATCCCTTCTGAGAAAACAATACTGATTCTTAAACATGTTTCTATTAAAATTGATTGCTTGAATAATTACCCAAATAGACTTTAGTATTCATATATCTTTTTTATGCAAATGCCTTTGCATTGTAATTAATTATTATATTGATACATAGATTAATGATTTAGATCTAAATAGTTAAAATTTTAATAATTCTAAAATGTAATTAATAAATACACATATTTACTTATTATATAAGCATAGTAAATTAGTAGTTCGCAACGAAAATCAAGTTTAACTAGCACAGTCGCAGTCAATTAATAATATTAAATATATCGAGTTTAAAACTTATAAAGTGAAATAAATATTATTTTGGAACAAACATATAAAATAATAAAAATAAATATCATAATTAATTTTTATGTAAAAATCATTAATATTATATTTAATTTTACTGAGACTTATATATAAACTTGTAATTTCAAGTTGAGTTTTTAGGTCTACACAAAATATATAATAAATTTAACAACTAAAATATTTGTAGAATAAATTAACAGCCACGAATGCCAATTAAAGTTGGACTTGCACAATCATAATAAACCAAAATTCAATAAATTAATTTAAAAATATAAATTGAAAGAAATATTCAATATTAATTTGTAAAAAAAAATATATATAACATAAGAAAAGTATATGCAAACTAATTTTTAGGTAAAAGTCATTTGTATTGTAATTAATTGCATTAAAAGTTATAAAAAAATAATTTAAAATTAAGTTGTTACTTTCTTTAATGTTTTTTATAACTTTTAATTACATAAAATGTTTGCATATTAAATTAATAGCTATGAATGAGAATTTAAAGTTGCCTTGTAACCAGTAAATAACTTCTGATTGCTTTGAATGGAACTCAATTGTAAACCTCCAATTCAAATCAAATACATAGTGAACTGGAAATGCAGTTTGTTCTCGCAAGTAATTATAAGAATGGAATAAAAAATTATAAATTTTAAAAACTATATAATAGTATTATGAGTTCTAAGATATTTAAAAAAACCATTATTATTATAATTACTTATCGTAACAAAATTATATAGTAAGAATTTAAAATATTTAAAAATTAATGAAATTGTATGATTTTTTTAGAAATATTTAAAATTATACGAGTTACTAAATGAAAAGATTTGGATAAAAATAAATAAGTCTAATATTTAATAACTAAATTGCTTTAATTTAACTTCATGTCTTACTGTTTCTTAATTAGTATTTTCTGGTTCCACATTTGAATTTGAAAAATACGTTCAAAATTAAATATTTTTATTATTCAGTTATACAGAATATGAATATTCATATATTAATTTAATTGATTATTTGAAAATGTATTTTTATATACTTAAAGTGACATAAAAATATCAAAATCTTCTTTAGACACAACAAATTTTTATTAAAATGTGTATATTTTTATGTGATAAAAAAAACTTAATTGAATGTATAAAATTTTGTTGTCTTTATAGAAAAATCTTATTTACCATAATAAAAGACAGTAAAATTTATTTCTATAACTTAAAAGTCATGAATACTATATTTTTCTTACAGAATGTTTTTTGAATTCTTTCCCCATCAACTTTGTTTTCCTAGATTTTGATCTAAAGTGTAGATAAGTTTATATCTATTTATTTTTATATCAGTAATTATTAAAAATATATAAATTAATATCACTTATCATTCAAATGATTATATGCATCTCAAATGATTATTAAAAAATGAAACATTTATCGTACTATAGTTTTATTCTTTAAATATTTTAAATATCAAATAAACTAGTTTTGTTACTAGTTCTAGAGAGAAAGAGAAAACCCAGAAACAAGAAAATAAATATAATTTTGCGAGCAGATTGTGTTGCCTTCAATGAGTGCATTTGTTGATAATTCTGATCGGAAATTATGGGTAGGAGAAAATTGTGTCTGCTATGAAAAACAGAAGGAGCCATCTAAAAACAAGAAATCTTAGATTTGCCACACCAAGACGTAGTGATCAATAATTCAATTTCTGTTGTAATACGGGAAATTTTTAAATTTTTAGAAAGAATTTATAGTAAGGCCTGATTGTGTGAAAAAAAAAAAAAAAAATCTAAGGTAAAGATGGTTGTGTTGATGGGAAACAAGGAACAGAATGACCAATATTTGTTTTATGAATAGACAATGACTTGCACATAGAACATTTCAAGCCAGGAAATTTGGTCAAGGATTGTCAATTTGATGCAATGCATTGGTAAGCTATATCCAAAGTTTTTGAAAGGATTTTCTAATTGTGGATCAAAATCAAGGAGAGTCACACGTCATTAATACAGTATAATCGTCGTATTTAATCCATATTATATCACGTTCATGATAAAAGTGATCACTCATGTTAAAAGTCATTTCATATTGATTTTTTACAAAATTATATTAAATAAACCATGTTAGTACCAGTAAAAAGTTTGTCACTATCAATTTAGTATAAAAATAAAGATCGATTTTTTTATTTAAATCTTAATTGACTATTTTATTGGATTTATCTGTTAAACTGTATAGCCTTAAAGGCTTTATCAGCTTTTATCACATGAGTAATATGTAATAATTTTCAATTTGTTAGGTCTCAAGTTTAGAGTAGTATCAAATATCAAAGAATTTGAGTTAAGAGTGTCCAGCAACAAAATAAATCGCTATAAAAAGTTTTGTTTAGCCTTTCATTTTTTAGTATCAGTTGACCGTGTAATCTTGGATACAATTATATCTAAGGATACTTCTAAATAGATTTGGGACTCTATGAAAAAAAAGTACCAAGGTTTACCGAAGGCAAGGAGGCAGTTGTTAGCATAAGATTGCTAAGTGATGTGATAAAGTCAACAATATGATGGAGTCCACAGTGGATTAAAGATTATAACGTGAATTGCTTGATGTCATCGTTGAGTTTGATGGAGTTTTAGTCTAGGACTTAGATTGGGTGTGTGTGAGTGTGATTTTGGTTCAAAACCATGTTTCATGATTCATTCACTTGAGAAGAGCTCAAAAAATTCATATAAAAATGGTTTAACAATTTTGAAAAACCATTTTTGAGATTAAAGTTAGTAATCTGTTTTTTCAAAATTGAACTTATTGGGTTTTTGTGTATTACAAAAAAACAATCGATTGAATGATTAAAACAACTGATTAAATGTTTTGTCTGTTATAAAATAGTTTTCTATATAAAGGTGACAAACGATTTGAAACTTACGGAAAAACATTACATAGAATTTTTGAGCAATCACTTGTAATTTTCTAAGAGAGAAAAAACGCCTTTTACTTGAGAACACTTTTCACACAATTTTATATCTACAAGAATCTCAAGAACTTGAATCTTGGAGCTATTCCTTGAGTGGGTTTCGTGCAAACTGGTTTTTGCATCAAAGCTAAGTCTTATACACTGTTCTTCATCCATTTGGAATCTGTTTTGTGTAGAAGTACTACTGTTATAGATACTTAACTATAATCTTTTTTGTATTGTGAGCTGTTTGGTTGCTAATCAATCTTTGCAAAAAATTTTGAAAGTTCAATTCATCCCCGCTCTTAAACTTGGCCTAAATTTTTTTTCAGCAACAACTTCAAACACTTTGTATGGAGTTTAAGACACTTCGAATGAAGTCAGGTGAATCAGTCACCGATTATTTCTCTCGAGTCATGACAATTGTCAACAAAATGAGGATTTACATAGATAAGACACAAGATGTTACCATAGTTAGAAAAGTACTTGGTTTCGTGACCCCAAAGTTTAATTTTATTGTTTGGTCTATAGAGTAATCAAATGATATTGATGAACTTACATTAGATGAATTGCAAAGCTCTCTACTGGTTCATGAGTAGAGGCTTAATCAGCAGGAGAAAGAAGAGCAAACACTACTAACATCCACCAATGGTCAATCTTCTACATTGAATAAAACTACTTACAAGGAAATCAAAAGGCCAATGAATGTTAAAAATTAGTAATAGCAATGACACTAATTAGAGTACCAATTCAACAATTATATGGAAGAGGGAGAGGAAGAGGAAGAGGTGGATTTGAATCATCCACTCACAAAGCAAACTCAAAAGATAAGTCTAATGTAGAATGTTATCGATGCCACATGTATGAACATTATAAATTTGAATGTCATACTAACCTATCCAAATCCAATGGAGACAAATCACATTTTTACAGAGAATGATCAATAAGTTTCTCTATTAATGATCTGTAACCATATGTGTGGTGACAAGACAACATTCTCCACTTTAGATGAATCGTACAGGGATAAGGTAAAGTTTGGGAACAACACTAAAGTGTTAGTGATGGGAAAGAGACAGGTAATCATTCACACCAAGAGAAATGTCACACAAATTATTTCTAATGTTCTTTTTGTCCCAGATTTAAAGACCAACAACTTGTTAAACATTGGTCAGCTACAAGAGAAGGGTTATGAGATCTTTATTAAATATGGAGTATGTCGTATACATGATGAAAAATTGGGATTGATTGCTCAAGTCAAAATGACAACAAATAGGATGTTTTCTCTTTTCCCAACAACATTATACAAACTTGTTCTGCAGCACAATTAAAAGACTTAGCATGACTTCGGCATTTTCATCATAGTCACCTCAATTTGTGGGCCTATCAATCCTATCTCAAATGTCATCACTTTCATTGATAATTTTAGCAGAAAAACATGGGTTTATTTCTTACAAGAAAGATTTGAAGCTTTAATAGCTTTCAAAAGCTATAAAGCCATGTGGAGAAAGAATCTGGATGATTAATTCAAGTGTTGCATACAGATCATGAAGGTGAATATAATTCACATGAATTTGCATACTTTTGTGAGAAATATGACATCAGAAGACAATTAAAAGAAACATACACTCCATAACAAAATGGTGTGTGTGAAAGGAAGAACGGGTGAACATGGTGAGGAGTCTTTTGAAGAAGAGAGAAATCCCAAAGAAATTTTGGTCGGAGGCTGTCAACTGAAACATTCATATTCTAAATAAAAGTCCAACTCTAGCAGTTCAAAATATGACACCCGAGGAAGCTTGGAATGGTAGAAGACCAGATGTAAGTCATTTAAAAATTTTTGGTTGCACTGCCTATGCACACATACCAGATGAAAAAAGAAAGAAACTAGACAACAAGGGAGAAAAATATGTTTTTCTTGGCGTTAGTGTTTGTTCAAAAGCTTACAAATGTTAGTATCAGATAAATGATGCAGCTAAAATATAGAGATTGAAAGGAAAAGAAATTTATATAAGATATGGAAAGAACTCAATAACTTTCTTTGAGAATTACAACTTCTCTCTATTTCAAGGAGATAACAATAACACACTCTCTTGACAAAAGGAGAACACACTTCTCTCTTGATATATAGGAGAAAAACTACTCAAAGAAACTCTTATATGACTAAATGACTTGATGATAGAATGAATTGAGAAAACTCAATTTATAAGTGAGTCTCTCTTATGTGAACCATCCATAACATGAGGTAATTAATTCTTATCTCCTCCATCGTTAAAATTTATGGCTAATATCAAGGAGTGTTTTACTCCTTTCATCTTGTATTTTAAAAATTAGCTTTTACTAATTTTACAACAAATTGTATAATCTTAACACTAAGAAAATCATCATTAGTCGAAATGTAATCTTTGATGAAGAAAATATTTTTGGCAGTGACACTTACATAGTGTTAGGTGTATCCAAGTGTAAGTCTAAGTCCCACATTGAGTAGAAATGAAAAAGTTTAACAACATATAAGAAAGAAGACCCACAAATCCAATGATGTCATTTCCTTGTGTGTTTGGCTCACTTCTCATTCTTGTTTGTCTCCTTAGTGAAAGTCTTACATTCAACTTAATCAAGCTTACAACATGCATGATATATGGTCTTGTCCTAGATAGATACATTCAGCTTTACACCTTTCTCTATTGGGATACTAACTGGATTGCAATCCTTCATTTTGAAACTTGTTTAGCCAGCTCTTGCACATATTTTTACTATACCAGCTCTTGTTTTAGTCTATATAAAGCCTTCGTATAGTTTAATTTGTAGCTGTAAGTTTATGTGACTGTCAAGGTATTTAGTTGAGACAAATTCTTGAAACACTAAAGTTCAAGCAAGAGGGGGCTATACCAATTTATTGTGATAACAATTCAACAATAAAGTTGTCCCAAAACTCAATTTTACATAGGAGAAACAAACATATTGACATTAGATACCGTTTTCTACGAGATCTTACAAACAATAGAACTATTTATCTTGTGTGTTGTAAAAGTCAGGATCAAGTTGCTGATATATTTACAAAAGCTCTCAAAATTTGTTCATTTCAGAAGTTTAGAGGGTTGATTAGAATTAGCTCAAGGGATTCATTCTAGTTTAGTATTTTTTAAACTAATAATATTAATTTAAGGGAATGAATGTTAAATAAATCAGTTTTACTTTTGAAAGAGTCAAGAGTATGTTAGCATCAGTAAAGAATATGTTAGCATCAATTTAGTATAAAAATAGGGATCGATTTTTATTTAAATCATGGTCAACTATTTTGTGGGATTTATTCCTTAGATTGTTCAGACTATTTAAAGGTTTTATCTGATGAATAATATGTAGCAATTTTTACTCTCACTGTTTTACGATCTCAAATTTATAATTTAAGTGTAAGTCTAATTTTACATTGAATGAAAATGAAAAAGTTAAACAACATATAAAAAAAATCATAAACTCGTTATTTTAAAATTTTGGATTAAAAATAGTGTTATTTCCTTATATACATCTCTAAGGCTCACATTAAATAAATAAAAAAAATTGAACAATATATAAGTATTAATACCTTATTTAGATGTTATTCTTGTATCTTCTCAGTGCGTCAATCTTTCTAAAGATAACTTGCTACAAGCAGTCTTAAGCCTTGTGTCGCATATAGCAGATCTGTTACTTATATATACTATTGATGATAACGAGGCACTTAATCATTTAATATAACTTACCACTCTAATAGTATTATTTCAGACTCGTTTTTCTAGAACTATTTAACCTTAACATATGTCCAAAAAAGTTGAAACAGGCCATTAGTTATAAAAAGATACTTCCAATCATCCAACAATCCAATTTGGATTCATCACATTGTTCATCTCTGAACATATATCCATTATGTTATCAAACTGGTACTACCTTAAATCTTCATAATTCGAAATAACTTTACTAACACAAAATGATAAGTTATACAGTCAAAGTAATATAACTTTTCAACAGCAACCAGCAACTCACTTGAAAGGGTAAAGGGTAGGGGAAATCACTGACGTACATGGTGATGATTAACACAATGACATTAACAATGACAAAAAGGGGAATCAACCAAGTAACTCATTCCTTGAAATGTTTCACTTCCTTGTATTTTTTCAAGGCAAAGATGGGTTAATATCCATCGGATGTATCAGCTTCCTTCACTGCCTTAAGTTTACTCTAAGATAAACATCTGGTGCTGAGGTTTTCCTTCTTAATCAAAGTTCACAGAAACAAAACAAACTAAATTAAACTTGACAAGTTACCTTGCAGTATGAGTGACCCCAGTGCATTTCTCACAGTAAACCCATATTTAGCTGTGATTAGAATTTTGGTGGCAAATTAAGGAGAATAAATGGAACTAGAAGCTATAAATCATAACATTAAATCGAAAACGGTTCAGTTGAATGAAAAATTATCTGAGTTTTACTAAGAAAGCAGCTAAAAATAGGTCCCACTGCTTCAGGACGATGGGAAATCAATAAGAGTATTCTCTGTTTTTAGGACTAAAAATCTCACATGCCTTTGAAATCTGAATATGAAGTACTTTTGCTGAAGAAATTACCATATATTGAAGAGAACAATATCAGACGATTATAATAGAGGGAACGTGAATACTTCACATAGATGATTACACACAATCAGGAACACATGTGATATCCGTAATTACACCCAAATCATAAAAAAATTAAGAATATTAAAATAATATAAACATTGTTACGGTTAAAATAATATAATAGAAATTACATTATTACTAACTGTTCATTATAAAAAAAAAATCCCCTAACAAAAAGAAAATATTCTTTTTGTATTGTAAATAAGGATTATTATATTACTAAATAATAAAAACGTTTAAAAATAAAAAATATCAGTAATATAGTAGAAGGAAATTAGATAATGTAAACACTAAAAAATAAAAATAAAATCATTTGAAAGTAAATTAAAGTATATAAATATAAAAAAGTAAAAAAAAGCTAGTCTATTAATAAAAACAACTTAAATAATGAAAATGCAAGAGAATAAAAAAACAAATATATAACTGAAAATTAATTAAACAATATAAGCACAAAATAATTAATGAAAAAAATAATATATGACTCAAAATCAGTAAAAAAAACATAGATTTATTAAAATTAATATTAAAAGAACCTCTCTTCTCCCTTAATTTTTTATGAAACTAAGAAAGCTAATATAATTTTTTAAGTTAATAATATATTTTTGACTTATTTATAACATATAAGAGTTATAGAATGTTTAAGAAAAAAATAACATCATCAGCTAAATGGAATATAGAGAAAAAGATTAAAAATGATTATTCTTAGGCTTTTTTCTTCTTATTATTCATTTTATTTGTAGTAGTATATTCTTTTTTATTGTTATTTTTTGCATTCATATTGTTTAATCTTTTCAACGATATACCGGTCTTCTTATTTTTTTTATGTTGTTATTATTTAAGTTGCTTTCATATATATTAGT
>Ga0123340_1002457_pt1 | contig 16751 bp, 13 predicted proteins | sample SirMexnodulemix_FD_89961 | JGI IMG/M metagenome (GOLD analysis project Ga0123340, IMG submission 89961) | Root nodule microbial communities of legume samples collected from Mexico - Siratro Mexico nodule mix | ecosystem: Host-associated > Plants > Roots > Nodule | place: Mexico: Nepantla... | reverse complement strand
TTTTTTTTTTTTTTTTTTTTTTTTTTTTTTTTTTTTAAGTTTGGTGATGTATCAATGTGAATTAAGAATAAAGGTATGGTGAAAATTTTAACACTTGCACCCGACTCAGGTAGTTGGGCCTGGTGCAATTCAAAGGCATTGTTCTTAGGTGTAGGTGTGTCTGGCGCACACTCTGTTACACCGGGAGCATTTTGAGTTATGTAGCCTTAGGTCAAGGCTGGGCCAAGCATAGAAAACCTGACCCTACGATATGGCTCTTTGAAGGAGTGTAGGATCTAGACCAACCCAAAAAGGAGATAAAGATAATGGTTCTTCAAGAGATAACTCAAATTGGTATAAAGGAAGAACTCATGGAAGCCATACTTGCAGCAATGAACAATTCAATACACGAACAAGTAAGAAAACAAGAAACTAAAGGAATTGAAATGTAAAAATGGAATGAGGAAGAAGACGATTGAACACGCGACCTTCAAGATTGGAAATCTTCAAGGATGAGTGAAGGAGGATTCACCACTTGAGAAGACTTCTCAAGATAAGAATCAAAGAAAAGAGTAGAGACACAACTCACGAACTCTCACAAATTTCAAATAAATGTTATTCATTCAACTTGTTTTTGTTCAAAAGAGAGAATTCCTATTTATAGCATTCATGGACGTCCCAAGAGTCATGTTTTTAATAAAAGATTAACAAAGTTAACTAAGATTAAGAGTAATTAGTCTCATAGAAGTGCATGAGGTGGTTTGACAAATGTATGAATGTACAAAGGCGGTTTTCAAGATTCATGAAGGTGCATGGGTAGTTTGAATGTAATTGACGTGAACTCGTATGGTGAGATTTAATAATGGACCGATCTACGGTAGAAAATTGAATTTATTAGAAATTAGAGTTTTAGGTAAAATGGGTGACAAGAATAAGCAGCACCACTTTCATGGAGGAGGATAGGTTGCAGATACATCACAAAGGGATGGAAAAACCCTTGATAAGTCTAGTAGTTGATTCAGCTAAGAACCTAGGAGATTCACTCTGAAAAATGCATAATTTACTTCTCAATTCCCAAAAATGTTTAAATACACAATTAGGTTATGAGTTTGCCTCATTTGAAAGAAAATAAAAGAAAATTAATATCCTTATTAACCATTTTCTTAATTTTCAAAACTCATTATATATGTAATCAACCTAGTTTTCTCCATATGATAGCAGTTCAATAGTTGGGCCTTCAACAAATGAGTCATCTTGTATTGTAATACTTCTTGGGTCTTCTAAGCTTTCCTCTAGTCATGAGCCTACCTAAATCTTGAATTGGATCATAAACTTCATTTTTCGCTTCATGAGCATGAACTTTCTCATCACAAACTTTCTCATCACAGACTTCATGGAGTTGGATTTGAATTTGGATGATGATAGAAGTTACATTTAGTGATGAATGTAATAATTATTCTCAACCCTTTCTGAGAGTTTGTGTCATAGAACAGCTTGATATACAATTAAATTTATTCTATTACTTCTCATTATTATTTTATTTTATTTCTTCTCTAATGGTATTGTATATTCTTCTTCACAAAATTAAAAGAAAATATCTATCGTAAACAAAAATAAACATTTAATTTGAATAAGATTTTATACATGTGAAATAATAGTTAAATTAGTAAGGGGAAAAACAATCCATCAGATAATAGGAGAAAAAAAAAAAAAAAAGGTAAAACACAAAAATGTGTCTTTTGGATCTTATCTTTTAGAAGGTTGCATGGAGTTTCATCGGGGACGGAGCCCCGTCACAAGCGTTCTCTGCTTTTGGTTTTGTTAAATAATAATTTTACTCTTTAAAAAAGGATTAAAAATAAAGATGAATTGTACTTGGACACATATTCTATTTATATTCTTTTTATATATCTTAAAAAAGAATAAATGATATGGAGTGATGGATATTTGGGGCGTGTGATGTGTGAAGTGAAGGAGATACAGTTGTAGCAGCAGTGGTAACAAAAGTCACCAGAGAATAGAAGAAAACAAAGATAGGGATGAAGAGGGAGCGCGAACACCTTGGTTCCAGCGCAGGGACCTCAAGCAGCGGCTACTCCACCGGAAAATCCAACCTTTGGGAGGAGGAAGGAGGCATGGACGAGCTTCTGGCGGTGGTGGGTTACAAGGTCAGATCTTCGGACATGGCGGAGGTGGCCCAGAAGCTGGAGCGTCTTGAAGAAGCTATGGGCAACGTTCAAGATGGTCTCAAGGAACTTTCAGATGACGCTGTACACTACAACCCCTCTGACATCTCCAACTGGCTCGAGACCATGCTTTCCAATTTTGACGCCCTTCCCTCAGAAGAACCGGATAAGGACTACCCCTCTTCCGACTACGATCTCAAGGCTATTCCGGGGAAAGCAATTTACGACGGAGCTGTCAGCACCGCACCAAACCCTAAGCGTCTCAAATCCGCCGAGTCAACGCGCGCGCTTGTGGTTGTTGACTCGCAGGAGAACGGGATCCGCCTCGTGCACAGCCTCATGGCGTGCGCGGAGGCCGTCGAGAACAACAACCTCGCTGTGGCGGAGGCTTTGGTGAAGCAGATCGGATTCCTCGCCGTGTCACAGGTCGGAAGCATGCGGAAAGTCGCCACCTACTTCGCGGAAGCGCTCGCCAGGCGAATCTACCGCGTCTTCCCTCCTCAGCAGTCGCTCTCAGACTCTCTCCAGATTCACTTCTATGAAACCTGTCCTTACATCAAGTTCGCTCACTTCACCGCGAACCAAGCTATTCTGGAAGCGTTCCAAGGGAAGAGCCGCGTCCACGTCATAGATTTCGGAATCAACCAGGGGATGCAGTGGCCGGCACTATTGCAGGCTCTCGCGCTTCGTCCCGGCGGTCCTCCAACTTTCCGGCTCACCGGAATCGGACCTCCGGCAGCGGATAACTCCGACCACCTACAGGAAGTCGGATGGAAGCTTGCACAGTTGGCGGAGACGATCAACGTGCGGTTTGAGTACCGCGGCTTTGTCGCCAACAGCCTCGCCGATCTCGACGCATCCATGCTCGACCTCCGAGAGGATGAGCCCGTGGCGGTTAACTCTGTCTTCGAGTTTCATAAGCTCCTCGCGCGCCCCGGCGCCGTCGAGAAGGTGCTCTCCGTTGTGCGGCAGATTCGGCCGGAGATTATGACTGTGGTGGAGCAAGAATCGAATCACAACGGACTGAGTTTTCTTGACCGCTTCACCGAGTCGCTACACTATTATTCCACTTTGTTCGACTCGCTGGAGGGTTCGCCTGTTAATCCACAGGACAAGGCGATGTCGGAGGTTTACCTAGGAAAGCAAATCTGTAACGTGGTGGCCTGCGAGGGAATAGACCGCGTGGAACGGCACGAGACGCTGAACCAGTGGCGGAGCCGGTTCACTTCGACCGGGTTTTCTCCGGTTCATTTGGGTTCCAACGCGTTTAAGCAAGCTAGCATGTTGCTTGCCCTTTTTGCTGGTGGGGATGGGTATAGGGTGGAGGAGAATAGTGGGTGTCTCATGCTCGGATGGCACACAAGGGCCTTGATTGCCACATCCGCGTGGCAACTCGCTGCAAAACCGGTGGTTGCTCGCTGAGTCCACTCGCCGATTCACTCAACAGCCTTTTTATTTTCTTTTCTTTTTAATTAATTTTTCAATTCATGCCAAAAAAAAAAAAGGGAAACTTGTGGGGATGAGGGGCAGTGTGTAAATGTGCTATGCTGAGCTGTGAGCACTGATTGCATGAGACCGAGACCCACCATTGTCCATTTTCCTGTCCCAACTTATGTCTCTCTCTCTCCTACCCTTAATTTACCTATTTTGCCTTTGCCTTAGGCTTTACATTTTCTCTCTTTTTTTAGGAAACCTTCATTTTTTTTGGCTTTCTTTCTACTTGGGGTGGATGGAATCTCGTGTAATTTGTCAGGGCTGAATCAGAAAGCCTAATGTGTATTATTTCTTTATAGTAATCAGAATATAAGGGTAGCTTTTACTTTTATTTTAATTTTTGAAGTACATGGAGCAGCGATTTTGGTGAATGGGATTGGTATGAGCCATCATTGTCAAATTAAGTATGATGGTAGCCCTTGTCTGGGCCACGGAACCAGCTTTGATAGAATTGGTATGACAGACTAGTAATCAAAATGGAGAATCAGCGGCTAGCTGCATTGCATTAGCACGGATAAAGTAGCTTGCACTGTGGCATACATTCTAGAGTGGACTGATACACAACATCAAGGTGGATTCAACTGTAACTACGACGCATGTATTGCTATTACAAAATTACTGCAATCTCAGCCCAATCCTCCTTTGTGTCAGACAAAGCTCAGTCATCAGAAACTCAAAATCAAATTAAAAAATAAAAGGGGATCACCCACTTTAATGTCAAGATCTTTTCAAGGTTATTCCCCTTAAATCACTTTTAATGTTTATTGTGCCACAGATTTTCCTTGCCTTTTAAATGCATAGTTCCCCCTCCCCTCTTTTTTCCAACTTTCAGTTCTCTCTCCGTATTATCAAAATTATGCCATTTTATACTGATGCTCATAACTAGTGTCTATTATCTAAATATCATCTATTAACTGATAACTTTGATGGTATCAACCAACTACAAAATATTAGTATAGCATTGGACTTTCCAGGAATGTGGATATCCTGAGATCCTCTGGCAGAGGAAACCTGCAAACCGTCTTCTATTATTTAAATTATTTCCCGTCCATTTTCAACCTGAGCAGTGTGGCTAGTGCAGGATGCACCATCAATTTCCCGTGGTATATTCTATTCCATCTACAGTCAAATAACTAAATCAAAATAAAAAATGAGTCTCAGGCGCAGACAGTTGTATTGCAATTCTTCCAACTAGAAACGTGGTTGATCAGTTATCTCCCTACCCCTGCCCAGTTGGTCGGGCACTCAGGCCAATAGAATAACATTAAATGATACCAGAATATCTTCACTTCATTCCTAGAATACTCTTAACAACCAAAACGTCTATTCAGCTGAACCATATTATATCACAAAGCTATGAAAATTTTCAAACCAAATATAATTGAGTGACGACAAACACTAAACTCAGAACGCAATATGGTGACCTTTCCCTTCCCCACCAGGGTGAGAATGAACAATCATATGAACCAAAAGAGACTGCCTCATCGGCACGGATAATTTAATTAGTTTTTTTTGCAGGCCAGTAGATGAGTCTACGAATGAAAAATCCCTACATGTAGCACTGACTCATGTTGGTTTCTACGTATTGGGCCATCCTACTTGGTATTTGTTTGCCACATTCTAATGGTATAATATAAATAATGGACCATACACTATATGCACATGTTACCTTCTACTTGGTTGGTCCCCACCAAAATTTTATTCTAATAGCAGTTGCCCTCTTGAGTGATCTTAAAAAAGGTTTTGTGTAGCTGCTCACCTCAGTTCTCTATTTTTGTTCTCCACATGCCGCTGTTGCTTTTATTATATATCTTTTTTCCTCACCCTTTTCTACCGACGAGAAAGTAGATGAGGTCTCTTTCAGTTACGCACATCAACCACAATATTTTATAAGTAAAAGGTGAAGAAAAATAATAAAGGGCATCTCCATAAATCTTTTTAACAATCATGAGTGACAGGTACTTAGAAGAGAAGCCAAGTCAAACCAAAATTGCTGCTTGCTAGGTGCCTACTATTGGCTCATGAAACGAATTATAGAGAGGGGTTAACTAAGTCAAAGATATTATTGGTTATGTTATGCAAATGTATTTAGAAGTGGAGGTGAAGGAGTTTGGAAATGGATTATTGGAAGAAAATGGTGAACGATAATGCGGCTGTGCCGCTGCATAAATGTGTGTGTGAATTAGGTATAGCGTGGAGTGACATTGGCATGATGGAAAGTGTCTGTGAATCACTCGTGTGGTTAGAACAGTTAAGCATGTGGGGAAGCAGAGTGTGACCGTTCTTGGACGGTAAACAATGGAGATTGTGCATGCATGCCTTTGAGCTTTGTTTGACCATAGCATTAGTTGGACCTCTCATGGCATCTCCCACTCTTCCACGTTTTTGGTTTTCTTTTTCTATTTTTCCTTAATTCTGTGCCCCACATCGTCTGTTCTCTATGGCTATCTTATTTTCATGGGAGACCTCATGCATCCTTATCCACTCCCTTGTACTAACGGATATGCTTATTTTCTTACTATGTTTTAAACTTCCTCGGACTGTGTGCATTCATTGTTACTTATTAAACCACGGAATTAAATTAAACTATGAGTACACAAACTTTCAGTTAGTGTTAAATAACAGTTAAGTTATTTCCTACTAATCGACTTGTAGAATTTAAAACCCTCAAATGCATGGTGTTGGATTTGAAGAATATTCTCACGTCTCAAGATAAACTGTTTGGATAATGATTTTTAAAAATGTAGATGTTCGCTTTTACATTCCATTATAAGTGAAGTTTTCACAAAACAAGGTTCTTAATTTAGCATATAACTATATCAAGATAAATAAAAAGAACAATATTTTTGAAAAGTTAAAATTAAGAGAAATTATGTTTCTACTTAATCAATTAAATTCTTAAGTAATTGATTTAATTATTTAAGTTTTTAAGTAATTAATTAAATTATTTATGAGAAGTTTCAAAAAAGGACAATCAATTATCAACTTAGTTAATCAATTAGTTAATGGATCAGAATAGAAACTATATTTAATTGTTTTCAATGTTGTTATGAATTAAGTGATTAAAATCTTGTATAATAGACTACTTCTTGGTTTTATGAAATAAATGAAAAATTAAAATAATCAATTAACATGTATCACAGTCAATTAAAACAAAAAAAGAAGTTGTTATTGTTTTTCGAATTTCAGTGAAAATAATCGATTATTAACTTGAAATAATTGATTTAATAGATCTAAATCCTTTTTAAATTAAATCACTGTTATCTAAAATTTATAATCTTTTATATAATAAATAATATTTTCAAATGCAAATTCCCTTAAGATCATTTGAACTATTTTCAAATTGTAAATAGTGGTTTCAAATTTAAGAATGAAAAAGGTTGTGTTATATTGATTAAATAAATCTTGCGGTGTGCTTGTGTTATGAGCTCGGCTACATTTTTTTCTTTTTCTAGTTGTTGGAAGTGTTCCAATGTATATATTCTTGTGTGATCAAGAGTTGATTAGGTTTGTATTCTCCTAAAGTGTTCCAAGAGTAGAACATATGCTCTTGAGTGCATTCAAGAGTTGATTTTGTAGTGTTTTGTTGTCTTGTGTTTGTAATTGTTATTGTGAGTGCTTGTACAAATATATGAAGATAATGGACTCCAATTATTCTAGGGTTCAATAACTATGATTGGATATGGTTATTTGGTATATGAACAATATAACTTTCTTGTGTAGTCTTTTTCTTTACCTATCCTCTTTATTTTATTGTAACCAATCTTTTATCAATCTTGATTTCCAAATTAATTGCATTGAGTTTTTCAAACTGAAATAGTCTTTACAAAAATTGAAGAAAGGATAAATATTTTGAATTTTTTTTTAAACTAGTACACCCCTCCTAGTTTAGTTAAGCCATCTATTATTTTTTAATAATTGGTCTTAGAGTTGGTTTTTGAAAGTTAATCAAAACAAAGATCTTAAAATTTTTCTGAATGTCTTTATTAAATTTGTTTTCTAAGGAAGTTAAGCAAACCACCTTTATTTTGTGGAGAAAACTTTTCTGTTTGAAAAAACATAATGAAATCAATTGCAGAATCTGTTAGTTGTAAGAATTGGAATTTTTGTTACTAACAATATACAGGAAGAATTGGAATTATTGTTACTAACAATATACAGGATGCAGGATGAGAAAGCTGGTAATTCTGAGAACACAATCATTATGGGTACGTCTCATATTTATATTTGATTGAAATGGTAGATAAAGTCTTCTTCCTCGTCACCTCAAGGTTTGAAAACTGAAAATTTTGTTGTAAAAGATAACAACATAAACTTTAACAAATTTGTTAATTAATAAGTTGATACCAAAATTATTTTATGTAGTATTAAAAGGATGTTGAAATACCATAGTATCTTACCATATGAAGTTCTTTTGTATCTCTTCAATCTCATCCTAAGATGGAATGGTAATAAAAACACGACATTAAACATTAGGTCTCGAATAACTTCTAAGCTTCACAACATCTGGACTTGATGCCTTACTAGAATGAGGATTCATATCAAACTTTGTTCTATCCTTAACAATCCATCATGTAGTTGGTCGGGTGAATGATCTACCCGATCTACTCTTTTTACTACTAAATCTCAAATTCACCATAATCCTAAAACATAACAATGTCACTAAATTATCTTATAATAATAATAATAATAATGAGTATTAGGCAAATTCATATTAGGTCGTTATGTTATCTCATATCTCTTCATCATAATCACTTTAAATAACGTGTATGTCGTTCATTGTCTACAATGGCAAGAATTGTTTGTGTTAAAAAACACGACATCTCACAAATAATAATATCGTTAATTAATTTCAACAAAATAAAAATCAATGCATTATTAAGAATCTAAAATTTGTTTAGTTTTTTATGTTATTTTGTTAATCAATTTGTGTTTATATAAAATGATTCAAAACCTTATTCCAATATTTGAAATATTTTTTTTTCTCAATAATATAATCTTTTCTAGAGATTGTAATAAGTCATTTATAAGACATTGAGATAGTTTCTCTACTTATTGTTATGGACTTATTTGATCTTTAATAATATTATATATTTATAGATTAATTATGATTTACTTTAATAATAGACTTATTTGACCTTTAATAGTGTCATATGTTGATAGATTAATTATGATTTATTTTAGTAAGTCTTATTGGTCTTAATTAATTGGAGACCATTTTTGTATTTTACTTCCTACTTTAACAATATGTTGTCTTAAGCAATCACGTGTTGAACTTACAAAATCGGATTTGGACGTTCTTGATATCATTGGAAAGCTAAGAGAGAACTTTACAATTTTCTTTCGAGAGCAAAACCTTTAAAGACCTAAAAATGAATCACAAAGTTGCGACCTTACAGTCATTATATTTTCAAAAATTGGTATTTCTATTAGTGAATAAGTGAGCTAGTTTGATTATTTTGATTATGTCCACTAATTTATTTTTATTAGTAAGGATTTTCAGATCTACATTGAAACAAATGAGATATTCATTATTCATATTTTAAGGATTTTCATTCTAAGTTCTTTTTCTTCATTTATTTTATCTCTCTCATTTTTTTTTCTCTCTAGTGAAATTTTTACTAGGTGAAATCACCTAATTGACCCGAGATTATAAGAAGAACCATAAATGCATTCGGATTTTCTTACATTTTTTTTAATTGGATTGTTCTTTTACAAAAGGCTTGAAGGAATGGAAGAATTTCTTCCCCTATATGCTTGAAAAACTAGCTATCATGAGAGGTGACATCGCTCGTTCTTTTTTCAGCTTAATGCTGCACTAGTGCAATGATTTGGGCCACTTTTTTTAAGTCCCATAGTTTCTATGTGCAACCCTTATTTCCACTGTCACCACCCCTTGTTATGGTCTCTATCCTTATTTATATGTTGTTGTTGCTGATTAAACAAAAATCCTTATCTATATCTTGTGTCATATATAAATAAAAAAATATTTTAAATTGTACAGTCTGTAAAACTTATAAATTACACCATCTAAAGTATTTATAAAAAATGACTTTCACTTTAAAAACATTTTTTATATAAAAAATAAGTTTCAAATTATACAATTTAAAATTATTTTCTTATAAACTAGAAGGGGAAGGTGGAGTTTTTCATATTTGCAGGGGTGTAGAAGGAAATTATGAGTGTAAAAAGGAAACCCCTTGTCTCTATCGATAGACGAATTTTCCTCTACCTCCATATCTTCTTCTTGCACCTCTATACTCCATGTAAAATTATTACTATACCCTTAAGTTAAAAATACAAAGGTAAGAATATCCTTTAGCCCCTTCAACCCCTTCATCTTCTTCGTTCAGGGCATGTTTATATGTGGGAACCTTTACAGTACTCATCCATGAAGAAAGTTGAAGGTGAATAATTATTGATGTTTTTGAGGAATTTGTAAGTGGTATTGTAGATATGGGTGATTAATTTGTGGTTTTGAGTGGTAGTCGACGGTGAAGGGTGACGTTAAAGATGGGTTTGGTATGAACCAGACGACTGTCATCCGATTTATTTTTTTTTAAAATGTAAACAGGATGACACCTCATCCAGTTTACAAATTGAAAAAAATTGTAAATCGGATGAAAGTGTCATCCGGTTTTCATTTTTTATTTTCTTTAAGAAGTAAACCGGATGACACCCCATCCGGTTTACATTTCCTGAATTGTGCAATTCAATCCAAATTGTTCCGATTCTTCCAATTCGATTTATAAATCTAAAGCATGTTTTTTTTTTATCATTGTAGGTAACAGACGGTAGTTGTAGAATTAGGTTCATATTTGATTTCAGAATCACTCACATTCATTAATCTGCGTTGTGTGGTTGTGCAGTGAATGAGAAGATGGGGAAATAGATTGAGAGGGGTTTTCGACGATGTTCTTGAGGTTGTTTCCCACGAATTTGAAGAGCTTCTTGAACACTACGCTTGTCTCCTTCTCATCCAATGGTCTCATCTTCCTCTTTCTGTCTCGCTCCCTCCCTCTTTCCAGGGTTTTACAAAGAGATTAGGGTTTTTGGTTTTGTTTTCGAAACAGATAAGAGTTCAAAAGATGAAAAGACCATATCCTTTTTGGTCATTTCCACATGGGGCATTTTAGAAAATTATAATTTTATGGAGGTGCAGGACGACCATACGGAGGTGGAGGAAGAATTTATCCTGTCGATATAGTTGTGTAGTAATCAGTACTCTAACATTCCAAAGCCCAATTCTGTTATGATACAACATTTTATAGGCAATTACTTCCTGCACCCCCATAATTGCTTCTTGCATCCCATAAGTTTTTGGTAATTCCACAATTGCCCTTGCTAGAATATACAAAGAGGAACCTAGGTTTTCTGTGATTTTTGTGAAAATACAGAAGAGTGTTTATGGGTAATGGCGGAGGAGCTACCAACAACGACGACATTTGTGGGTAACAGTGACAAAGGGTGAAAGTGGAGCAGCGGGGCGATGCGGATGAGTAGGGCGACGGTGGAAAAGCAGTGGAAGAGCAACAGAGAAGCTTGGAGCAATGGCGAGGTGGGTTTTTTTTTAACTGCGGAAAATGTTTTCCGTAAGATTTTTGGAAAACCTTTTTTGTAGTTAATTTTGTTTTTTCAAAAACATGATTCGTTACGGAAAACCTAATTCGTAAGGCGTTTATGGAAAACGTTTTTCATAAGCTATTCCGAAATTCCTTATGGAAAAGCTTTTCCATAATAGGTTTATGGAAAATGTTTTCCTTAAACGACTTACGGAAAAGATTTTCCGTAACGAATCAAGTTTTCTTAAAAAAATTTAGTTACAAAAAATATTTTCCGAAAATCTTATCAAAAATATTTTCTACAATTAAAAAAAAAAACACCCCTTCCGTTGAACGTCAAAACACCTATTTCATTACAATGCGTCATGATATTAAACCAAAACCGCCCAACCAAATCAAACAAATCCATCAAATTATACATACATTCAAATCAAACAAATACTTCACGAAAATTTCAATTCAAAAACGAAGGCTTACCTATCAAAATATTTCATGTGCTCCAAGCTTCTCTGTCGCCGCCCTCCTCCTCCGCATCACCCTGCTACTTCGTCTTTCCCTTCATCGCTATTACCCTTCAATGTCGTGTCGTTGGTAACTCCTCCGCCGTCACCCACCAACACTCTTCTCCATTTTCACAAAATCACATAAAACCTTGATTCCTCTTTGTATTTTCTGACAGGGGAAATTGTGGAATTATGGAAAACAGATGAGGTGCAGGAAGCATTTGTGGGGTTGCAGGAAGCAATTGCCCATTTGATGGTAATGTATCATTCAAATGACGTCATTTTTATGCATCTTTTTTATGAAGAGTATCAATCAAGTCCTCTAAAAAAAATTGTAGCTTTTACAAACATTTTAATGATTTCACAGAATCGAACTACATTTAAATATGTTTTATGTATATATTATGGAGATTCCATGTCTCTTTAAAATCCTACCTTATAAAGTAGTCAATACAATATGTATATATTATGGAGATTCCATATCTCTTTAAAATTCTACCTTATATATCTCTTTAAAATTCTACCTGCGATTCAATTAGTTATAAACTCTCTTACTAAAACACTACTAAAATTATTCACAGTTTAGATTAAATTAAATATAAGCCCAGTTATTAATATTATCAAAAATATCAGGATAAAAAAACGTCAACAAACTTAGAATTTGTCTTGTGTGTATTTGTCATAATTAAGAAAAAAGTCTGAAATCAGCAATCTCTCCTTTTCTTGACCATAATAGACATTTTGAACAAATTTAAAGTTCTTTGCGGGATTTCTCATCATTTTGCAGTTTCAAATTATATTCCTAACTTTATGCATTTCCAGAAGACTTACAGAACATAATTCAAACTTAGACGCATTCTTCGTGCACCTCTATACTTTCTTCCTGCACCTCCGTAAGCTCAGAAAATGACCCTTATATCCTTGTCGAGAAAAAGACTAAATAAATAAACCTTACACTATTTCTTTTATTTCTGATTGTACAAATTTTAAATTAAAAAAATTATGTTTTGAATCATATAATTCAGATTATAAAACAACTATATTTTCAATTGTATAACCTAAAATATAAAAATGTATTTTAAATTATACAACTCCAAATACAAAAAACTGTATTCTGAATCGTAAAATTCAAAATTTAAAAAAAAAAATTTGAATGATATAATTTGAAAAAGATATTTTCAAAATTTTGAAAAATAGGAGAATATCGGAAGAATTCATGGAGGTAGACTCTCAAACTTATTATTCCAATTGAGAACTGTCAAACCCAAGTTCAATCTTTCTTACAAATATTTAGTCTATTAAAATCAAGAATACAATTCACCAAAATGCATCAAATTAAGACACTATTTATTCAATGAATAAGAAGAGGTGATCAAAGACGTGTGTCTTCCTGCGCTTACACCTACAGTGCATATTAGTCCAAGTCTATGTTTCTAACACACAGTTTGCTTTAGAATGAACCAGTATGTAAGATTTTGTTGTGAATACAAAGTGACGCGCAAGAAACACTTTTATTAAAATGGTATGGTACGTGCACATAATTTTTCTTTCTTAATAACAGCAGATAACCTCGTCTGCTGCAACAATAAAATTTGGAATTTACATTCTAAATACACCGTATTTTGTTTTTTCAGTGGCACGGTTCAAGGAGGCAGAGATGGATAGACCAATCACTTTTCTTGTATCTGCTGGATCAATGATTCCATCATCCCAAAGCCTTGCTGTTGAGTAATAAGGATTTGCTTCTCTCTCATAAGCCTCAACCACTTTCGTTTTGAACTTTTCTTCTTCTTCCTTATTCCACTGCTTTGCAATTATGATGCGCATTAAGACAACTAAGACAGATGAGAAGACCACAGATATGTTATCAACAACTGAAAACATATTTTACCTGAATTCCTTGCTTTTTCTTGTTGCCTTTCTCTATTTGAGCCAGTACACCAGCAGCCTGAACCATGGCCATATTCCGTACACATTAATTAGAACCCCCACAAACCAGATGAATATCAACTAATGATCAATCAAATCTTCAATTGATTTAGAAGGGAGAAAGCATGCAAAACTAGCTATATAATGATGTATCTCACTAAGTACAGAACAATAACCATGCAGAGCGATGTCCTGAATCAACCAATGCCAACAATTTATTATAAAGAATCATGAGAAATATGCTACCTGGGCACCACCCATCACAGATATTCTAGCATTAGGCCAAAGGAACAAGAAATTGGGACTATAGGCACGACCACACATTGCATAATTTCCTGCACCGAAGCTTCCTCCAACCATTATTGTGACTTTAGGTACCTGCAGGTATTTATTTGAAAGAAACAAATTATTATTTCTCCTTGAAAAATATCTCTCATGCTTTGAGAATTACATTTTAGTCATACTTAACCATCTGTTAATTTCACCTAAATTCCAACTTCCAAGACATTTACAATTACAAGTAATAAACTTACTGGTTTAGAATAAATTATATAACTTGTAAGTAGATGGCTGGAACCCACAAACCTTTGCACAAGAAACAGCCATAACCATTTTTGCTCCAGACTTTGCTATGCCATTTGCTTCAGATCTTGAGCCAACCTACCGAATAGACAAGTATTACGGTTTCATAACTCAATTGTTTAGAGAAATAATATTTAGGTTTAACTATTCTCAACAAGGAAAAGAGGAGAAAAAAAACTAATAGTAAATACTTTCCTTCAGCATTTTACAGTCTCAAAAAAAAAAAAAAAAAAAAAAAATAAGAGAAAAGAAGATAGATGACATGAAGTAATTGACATCCATACTATAAACTAACCGAGATGCCTACAGACATACCAGCATTTGATAAAGGATAGTACCATGATAACAGATAATATGATAATATATACCACAGCTATGAAGGAAAAGGAATCAATCTACTTAGAAGTCAGAATACAATGACAAAAGGCATAGTTGAGAAACTAAAGAAATTACTTAAATTCATACCATGAATCCAGTGATGTTCTGAAGGAACACCAAGGGAATGTTACGTTGAGTGCATAATTCAATGAAATGGGCCCCTTTTAGTGCAGATTCGTTGAATAAAATCCCGTTGTTTCCAATAATTCCAACAGGCTGTCCGAAAATTCTAGCAAATCCAGTTACAAGTGTCTGCAAAAAGATTTCAATATACAAAGTGAATTGCAACTTTTCCTATAAGTATTTATTTAAAAAGTTTATCCAAAACAAAATCTTATTGTAAAATCAACAACAAATAAGTGTGTGAAAAATCATCAAAGCCAAGGGACACCAAGAGAAAAAAGGCAGTTCTATAGCAACTCATGCGTAATAAAATATTGATTAAACTGATAAAAGTAAAGTGGATATGTCCTCACAGTGCCATACAATTTCTTGAATTCATCAAATTCACTTCCATCAACAATACGATCAATAACTGATCGGATATCAAACTGTTTCTTAAGATCAGTGGGAGCAATAGAACGAAGTTCATTGACATCATACAATGGCTCTTTATATTCATAGTTTATATTTTGCATTCCATTTGCCAAGACATCTTTCCCAGCCATATGCAAATTCTTAATAATATTCCTCCCAAGCGCAAGTGCATGGAGTTCATCTACAAGAAACAAAACATGTACAAAGTCACTGATAGGAACTAAGTTAATCAGCTCATCTCCAAGAAACGAAACATGTACAAAAGTCAATAATGGGAACTAAGTTGATGTAATTAGTAATTCACATTTTTTGTACGATCATGTGCATAAGAGAGAGTAGTCACAGCATATACCTTGAGCAAAATAATCAGAAACACCGGACGTCTTGCAGTGCACAGTGGCACCTCCCAAATCCTCTGCCGAGACTTCTTCTCCAGTGGCAGCCTACAAATTCATTTAGGGTTATTTTTGGTTATAAACACTTAGAAAATATATTACACAAACATTAGCACAGTCAAATATGTTTTTGATGATTGAAAATATCACAAGTTTTGGTTTCAGTCCAGTAAAATTTATATTCACTTCAACCCAACATTTATCAAAATTGATATGGTTTTAGTCTCTCACAAGTCATAAGGGACTAAAATCATGTTATTCTGATAAGATGTAAAATGTCCAACTCTTTTATAAAGACTAAAATCAAAATCTTTTCAATGATTAAAAGCATATTTAACTCAAATGTTAAAACTCAGGAGATACAGATTTTAAAAGTAAGAAACAAAGAAACAGCAAGAGACGATCAAACAAAGTATTTTGGAGCACTAGAATAGCTAGAGCATACCTTAACAAGAGGAGGCCCTGCTAAAAAAATGGTGCCATTACCCTTGACCATCACACTTTCATCAGCCATTGCCGGTATATATGCCCCACCAGCAGTGCAAGAGCCCAAAACCAATGCAATCTGAGGAATTCCTTCAGCAGACATTACAGCCTGGTTGTAGAATATTCTACCAAAGTTATCTCTGTCTGGAAACACTTCAGCTTGCTTGGGAAGAAAAGCTCCTCCACTGTCAACAAGATATACACAGGGCAATTTGCACTGAGCAGCAATCTCCTGTGCCCTGAGGTGCTTCTTAACAGTAATGGGATAGTAAGTCCCTCCCTTGACAGTGGGATCATTGGCCACAAACATACACAGTCGCCCATGCACGGGACCTATCCCAGTAACAACCCCTCCAGAAGGCAGGGGCTCTTCATACAACTCATGTCCTGCCAGCTTTATCACTCAAAAGTTAAAAACTTTCCTTGTCAAACGCATTTCTCATAATTACCACCACCCATTTGAAAGCCTTAACCTAACAAACTACCAAAATATGCCTACCATCTTCAACTAACCAGCTTTCCACAAATTCAAATGAATAAGGCAAACTGATCATGAAGAGAAAAACACAGAAATCGTGAATGTGATGGGTTTGAAAAAGAGAAATGAAAAATATAAAACAGAAGACATAATAGTTATTACGATTGAAAAAGTATGTTATACACGAGTAATCTTAGCTTTAATCTTTTAAACAGAAAATTGTTTTTTTTTTTTTTTTTTTT
>Ga0123340_1002456_pt1 | contig 16754 bp, 15 predicted proteins | sample SirMexnodulemix_FD_89961 | JGI IMG/M metagenome (GOLD analysis project Ga0123340, IMG submission 89961) | Root nodule microbial communities of legume samples collected from Mexico - Siratro Mexico nodule mix | ecosystem: Host-associated > Plants > Roots > Nodule | place: Mexico: Nepantla... | reverse complement strand
TCATTATAAATTATTTAAATTGATATTCAAGATTTATATATTCAAAATTATTTATTGAAAAGTTAGTAAAAAATAATCATATGAATACATTATTTTCTAATAAAAAACAAAATGTAATATATTCCTCTAAAATTCAAAAGACAAGTCTTATATCTTTTTGTTGATTATCATTATTGAAAACGACATCCTCTAACTCAAGTTTAGCTAATTACAAATTAAAATCAAAAAAGGAAAAATTAAAGGTTGCAATAAAAAAATGTAAATATATAAAATTATTAGTTTGTTTAAATGAAAGATTACAACATTTTTTTAAAATCTATAAGAAAATTATATAACTTGTTTAAAAAAGGAGTTTATTGAAAAGTTAATCCAAGTAACTTATTTTATACTTCCCAGAAAATATATTTCTGGAAGAGGAATTACAAAAGCATTGATTGAGAGTGTATATTATGGTTTTTGCCATTTACACATTCGGATTAGAAATTTTTATCATGATGAATTTTAAAATCTGCAAGTATAAAATTTAGGAGGGGAGATGATGTTCAAATTCAAGACAATGTTTTGGGACTCAAAAACACTCACCCCTAAATATTTATGTACAAATGAAAATGAGAAGTGCAAAAAACAATTACTTTATAATTTCTGCCATTAAAAGCATTAAAATATAATAATTAGAAATTTAAGCAGGATAGATTTTATTAATTTGCATTGTGCTCTTTAATTTGATGACTACATACAAGTTTTCCTTCTTCAAAATATCTATATTATTCTAACAATAGTGTTTTCAATTATATTATAGATTTGATTCATTACTATATTTTAACATTTAATAATTTTTTTTATAAGACTGACATGCTAAGCATCAAATATCATAATTATTTTCCTATCAACTTTTTGGTGAATTATAATCAGTTATAATTAAAATGATTAAACAGTAATAATATATTAGGATGTACAAACTGAATCTAAACTCATTTAAATAAAAGTTCATTAAAGTGTTATAAATAAAAAGAGTGCATTATTATGAAAAGTATATATAGAACAATAAGAGAGAAAAGTACATCTAGAACATCGAAAAAGAAAAACACAGATAAGAGTACATCTTGAAGTTGAGAAAAAAACACAACGCTAATGATAAAGAAATAAACTTACAAGGAAAAAGAAAATATCGGGATTATAAAGTCATTTAAGTCTTGTAAAAATTATAATTTTATTTATTTTCAAAGATTTCATTTAGATATTATTTTACTATTGTTGTTATATCTTCTGCATTTAGAATTGTATTATCTATAAACGTACAATGCATGCCTCTGCTAGTTAAGCACAGAATTGTTTTGGTTTTTTTCACCTATAAGGGAGAACGTTATGTGATCGTGCAATAATGAGTTAAACAAACTATTATCCTATCAATTTTACCGTTGCCTAATTTCCGTTTCTGAAACTTAGACAGTGACATGCGACATGGAGTCCAACCATATACTAGACTAGTAATTCCTTCTGTCAGTTATTCTAAAATTTTCACTGTTGCCTACATGGTCTCAGCAAATATTATGACATACATGTAACTGCGGTGTTCAATTTCCAAAAGCAAAGATAATAACGTCACGTGGTACTAAAAAATTAATTGAGTAGCTTCCTTTACAGTGAATTTGCTTCTCTAAGACTCTGACCAGTAATCTTGGAGTTCCTAACACTAACTATATCTTTTTACAAAAATTGAAAAATACAAAAATGAAAGTAAGAGTACAAATCAGACGCAAGAACTGTCATAACATGTGCCCGGGGAGTTTAGTCTGTTTCGTTGTAAGATCCAACTCAATGCTCTTCAGAATTCATGAAATTATTCAACACTATATAGAAAAATTCATCGTATGTACAGTCTCCATGTGCAGTCTGCTACACCATAATTTCTGATTTTTTGTATGCAGCAACATTCATCTCATCTTCTGTCTAGACTCTGTAACAAGATAACTGAAAAGATTTAGTTGTCTTATTTATGCTTCTTGCCACCAGCCAGAATGCGCTGGATTTGAAGCCCTCGGCTGAAAGCTTGATTGTACAGCAGTCTAGTTTGAAATCCCGAAACAAATGGGAACCAAGCCAGTATGGCCACTGGTGCAAAGATAACCACTCCCATCACGTATTCATACCCTTTTGATAACGCTTTTATAGAACCCCACATTCCAATTCCCTTCACCATGGACTTACATGCTTGACTTATCTGGTCATATATAACACACCAAGAAAACAGAAAGATGTAATTTTTCATAAGAGTTAACAACAAAAGAAATCACGGGAGAAGCTTCTCTAATGATGGCATGAACTAGGAAGGAAAAATTAATTTACTAGATTTTGAGATATAATAACATAAAGAAATATTGCTCTTTTCCATAAAATTAGTCATTTCCTGTACGTGTGAACTAAATTTATGGGACAAACAAAGATAATTAATTAAACCACCCTGGAGTAATGACTGTTAAAAGCTCAAGTACCAAGAGAAACCATAAGGGCATTACATACTGTTTGGGTCAAAAGTTTTGAGACGCGATTAAGGTCAAGTTGTATGTTCAATATCATCAAATGAAAGAAATATACATCCAAACAAGAGGAAAAGACTACTAAAAGAAGTACCTGTATAAATGCCCAACCTGTCGGCATAAAGGCTAGGAGGCTCACAAAGATGTCACTAACTGTGAGACTCAGTAGGGTAAACATCAAGATGAGAATGACAACAATTCCAATAAACAGAAATAATTTGAGGAGACGAAACATCAGTTGGAAATCTGCACTGAACGTCTTTCTACCCAAGGATACTATCTGCAGTTTCAGATGAAAAATTGCTACCAATTAATTAATAGAATAATTTATTAAGATCAAGCATAAGAAAATGCTTTAACTCATAATGAACTGTCCGATAATTGAATACCGACCTTCAATATAACTATGGCGACTACTACCACTAGCCAGGACAGACCATAAACCTGAGAGAGAAAATGCATGTTAGAAAGTTATTATCTTATTCTTATATACACCCGGGCCTTTTATTTCTTTTTCTTTCTTGTTTACCCAGGGAGGGTGATAAAGAAATAAATTCTCTTCTGACCAAGGAACTTCTTTATCTAAAACGTATATTAGAATATAGTATGAATAGATGTGTGCAGTTAAACCCTGAAAAGAAGATACAAAATGTTTGATTTGAAAATGTGAAGTACACTTAAATTGGCAAGCAAAATTACCGTGATGCTCTTATCGGACCTAGCCACATGTAGATGATACACAATCCCATACTGATAGACAAAGAAACGCAGGGCAAGAATGACCTCCCAAATCCTCCCCCATAGCCCAGTGTGTTGCAGATGCTCCTGCTCCTCATTCCACCATGATTCCCAGCTCTTGTTTGAAGGAACACCAATACCACCTTGACTATTTATCCAATTTGTCCAATCATCCCAATCCTCAACTATCTTCTGCCACTCAAATCCCGATGGATTAAAAAGGAAAGGACTGAACAACCAAGAACACACTAAAAACCACATTGATAATGAGAGAAGGCCATATGCTACTGAATCAGGAGTTGCTGATCCATAAAGCCTATAACATAGAAGCAGTATAGCTAGCTCCATCCCTTTTACAAAGTGACTCCTGGAATACATCCTATAATTTTCTGCAAACCTCTCATGACGAACAACAAAACCACGCCCAGTTGCTCGGTACTTTGCCCCACCATGCAACAGAGTGCGCCCATAGTAGTGCATCTTAGTTCCTAGTGAGAAAGTGAAGAAAACGGGTGCTAGCTGCAGCTGCATTATTATGATCTCACTTAGAGCAGTTCTGAATCCTCTCTCAAGTCCAATTTCCATGACCATGGGAAGAGTCATCAGAATACCAATTTGAACAAGGGACTGGGAAGCCATTGCTGCCTTTAATGGATCATCTCCCTTCTTCCTGGCTAACTTAATTATAGCAGCCTCAAGTCCACTCACTGACAGGTAAAATTTTCCATACAGGAAAGCATAAACCGTGATGGCCACCATCTGTGAACAGCAGAAGAAAGCTTTAGTTCTGGATGCGGGATTAGCTGATTAGGCACACAGGATAAAATTCAAAAGACATTTAATCAAGACAATTATATAGCTTCCATGTAGAAAATGCCAGCTCAGTGTTAACTGATCAAACTATCAGAAAATTTCCATATCCATTTGGATATTATTTTATACGATTAGCTAAATTTTAATAACAGTTTTCCTGAATAAACCTTATTGCTTTCAATATAATAAAACGATATTCAGTATTTATTTTGCTTAATCCTAAAGCATTAAGCATTACCATTGAGCTGAAATAAAATCCAACAGTTGTAAAATAAAACGATAGCATTCTGAAAAAGTCAAATCGATGCCCCAGTCGGTAGATATCCCTGCTTAGTGTCTGCTCTCCATTACCACAAGCCACTTTTGCTTCAAAAAGGGAGATTTGATTGAGCCCTACATCTCTACCCTTTCCAACTTGGATGTATTCATGATGAGTAACATTTCCACGTCTTAGTGTTGAGTTGAATCCTGTATGGGCAAAGGCATTGGTGCAGAGGTAGAAATATCAAATCACTGCCAAAAACGATGAATCAACAATGTTACCAGCAAATATATCCTCGCTTAGGTTGATGCCACAAGAAGCCTTGCTGAATCCTCCACGGGTAAAATGGAAAATTCTATCAAAAACATCCGGATGCCCATAGTGGAATCGAACCCTACAAAATGAGAAAAAAGGATCCATCATGTCAGAAAAAATTGTATTTTGTATCATAGATATTTTAAATCTCTCACAATAGTGGCTGAATACAGAATAAAAATACAATAGTATTGTCTCCAAAAAAAAAAAATTAAGGGGTAGAAACAGAAAATCCATCAGTAAGCAAAACTCAGAACAACTATGGTTTGAATGTCAACCTGAGACTAGTTTTAAATATTTTGTATGCATTGCAATCTTAAATTAAAATGCTGCGTTAATTAGCCATCTGTTTCTTGGGGGGTTCCTAATTTATGGAAGTCAACGGTATCATAAGAAACTCAACAACAAACAGAAACTTACTTTAGCGTTCTAGCAAGAACTCTTTGGCCAATTGTGACAAAGCTAGTTTCTTGATTTGACATAAACCAAGCCAATGAAGAGACACTGTAACAAGTGATAAAATTAAGTCGTATAGGGGCTAAACACGGGAAAGGGTTAGCTCTAAGTAGAAAACAATTCATAACCTTCCAGTGAAAATATGCTCACGAACACCTAATATGGTGGGTGCGCGCACTCCATGATCCTCATTAAATTCTTCCAGAAGGTTACGCATTTTCAAAGCTTCTTCCAAGTAATTATCCTAGAAGTAATTTCAAATAAACCAATTTCAACAGGACTGACACCCATTGTCAACTTGTTTGAGCTTTCCCATTTTATAATCTTTTACCTGGTTCATGTCGATAGTCTGAAGAGCTTCACCTCTAGTAAAAATGATGGCATGGTTTTGGTTTTCTGGCTTTCCTTCTCCTAACTTTGCTGCTCCCGGAAGCTTTATTCGATATATTTCCTTCAGAGATACACAAAAAAACAATCATTTCTAAGGTAACCACTAGTAATTAACTACCACTTCCCAGACATCAATATGCATTTACTTGGTCAAGATTGTCCACAGCTTTGACCAATACAGAATAATAAACTTTATGCACTTGTCCACCTTCTCTTTCTTCAAGTTCATCAATATATGCAACACGAAGTGAGGGATTGCTATAAATAAAGAACCAGATTAGATTCTTAAATATTACACGAACTAGGGGAAATAAAAGCCAAATATACGCTAATAAATTTAAATTTTATTTAACAAAGGAACATACTTAACCATCAAATTCAGGATATCAGTTGCACGGCGATCTCCACTACGCTTCTGATTCCCATAGTTTTGACAGGTAGCAACATATGTGAATTTCATGTCAGCCATAGCCTCTAAACTGGCATATAAAGATCTATGACTCTTTTTTTCTTCCTCAGATGGAACATCAATAGCTTTATAGCCGTCGAGTATCTCTGATCACAGGACAAAATAACGTGCAATCATCTTAGCTGATAAATACTTTTTTTTTTCTGACACCCATAATTAATATAGGCTGAGTATTTTTACTAGTTAGTATAGTAGCAAGGAAATGCTTGTTAAGAGTTGAAGGTATGTATAAATAAGAAAAGACTAAGGCCCAATGTCAGAGAAAAACTGTGAATTGCAAAAAATCCCACAAAAGGACTTAATCTTACCTTTTTCAGAAGCCATATCAAGAAATGCCTGGAGCTTTATTGCCCGCCTGTAGTACATCATTCCCCTAACTACATTACAAGAGGAAATAAATCAGTCTACCTGATCCAGCCTAAGGCGAGGGGAAAGGGAGTCAGCATATACCTGTCCTACAAAGAGTTTGTCCTCTTAATGAGGCCCAGTGACGTAGCTGTAATATATTCTCATCTTTCTCCCATATCTCGCTATCTTTCTTACAATCAAGTCGCTCCAAGAAGTTATTCCATTCCTCTGGCAACATTACTAAATTTTAGTCAGTCCGTTCTCTACTATCAATATACAATTAAGTTATATAGTGAGTTATTACTAACCAGGGAAGATCTTCTGAAGGTAATATATGATTGACACTCCATCCTCGTTCTCAAACTCAATGTCATTCTTAGAATATACAGTCTCTTCACTGTAGTATGGAGTTAGGACACTGAAATACGAGACAAAAAAGACTATAATACACACGGACAAGACAGCTTCAAAATGCATCGCATTTTGAATTTTATGAATAAAAAATTTGTTCACAAAAAAACTTAAATAACTAAAAAAGGTGTATTTGGCGTCTACTTTATAAGATAGTAATCCAACAATAGTTGAAGTTATCACATTCTAAAGAAAACATCGGATAACACTGACACTAATGATACGGTCTCTGTTCTATTGGCTGTTGGCATTTAATTTGCATAGTTTATTTTGCAAAATAAAAACATGATATTCCTACAGTTTATAATCTCTGTAAAGCATAACATGGGCATATATGTCTTCGTGGAAATGTAATTAAGGAATCTGTACCAGACCTGAATGAGAGCATTTTACGTACTCGAGGAGCACGTGGCATATCCATGAACAATGAATTGCTAAAGAATGCAACCCTTCTTCGTACTTCAGTATTTGTTGGAACTTCAACGGCAGATTCCTTCACAGTCAAGAGTAGATAAAGACGTCTTATCTGAAACAACCACAGTGATTAATTGGTTTCAGAAGCCTCTGGATCATTGAATAAGAATATAAACTACAAATAAATAGAATTACAATTGAACTTATATTACTAAGTACCTGTTCCTCCCATTGCGCTGTAACCACAGGCGGGAAAAGTATGGCGGGTTTTCCCTCTGTACCAGCAAAAATTTGTTGTCCAGTGTCCTTGCTACTTTGATTAAGTTCTGCCAATTCACTGATGAACATCAAACGTACAAAATCAGGTATTATTATTTTTTTCAATGAGTATATATATTAATATATTCCAAAAAAATTACTGCCTTCAAGTTAAACCTGATTTCATTCACCATCATATCGGTGACCACTTCTAACATGTCTTGCAGCAAGACCACCACAGTACCCCGCTGTGATGGATCTCCCTTTTTCTGTGACAAGAAATCAGTGTGTGACTTATAATGTTTAGATTTAAAGTATCTCATAAATTTAGATATTATTCATTGAGTCCGTGTTAAAAAATTTTATTCTATTGAGTGCCTAATATATTTTTTACTGTTGTATAAGTATCTTGCTGTTTGATTTTACTGTCCACGAGATGACATGGTCATTGTTTCTGTCTTCCCATCTCGAACTCGTCAATCAACTTGCTTCATTCTCTCCAATCTCCTCCAATTCACATGTTAACTTGCTCTTGAAGAGAGAAAAAAACAAGTTGACTGACAAGTTGAAGGAATTGGAGAGGGAAGTAATGAACTGATAAGTAAGTTGGAGACGAGAAGACGGAACTAGGAGTCACACTATCTTGTTAATGGCAAAAGTAAATAGGAGGATACATAAACAAAAGTAAAAAAAATATATATATATATTTTACAAAATTTATACGTTACTTAATCAAGCCTATGCTTAAAGACAAGACAACATTCAAGAATATGAACTACAGATGTATTAGTTTTGTTTTGAATGACTCACCAAGATTTCCACAAGTTCCACGTACTTATTACAGAGGGAAGGTAAATAGCCCATACGGAAATTTGTAAGAAGAGTATTCTTTGAGATGTTGCTCTCAACTTCTTTAATGATGACGGAAATTATTCTGGGTCGTCACAATTGATTCAGAAATACTGATAAGAATTTAATTAAATTAAATTCATAGCTTCCATAGTTCAATTATATGTGCTGCTTAAGAAAACAGCATACAGCTGATAAGAAATTTCATCTGTACTTCAATATGAAATTATGAATTAATGTGGCTAAAATTATATTGATTAGGCAATATAGTAGCTAAATGTTCCTTTGTTCATTTATTTACATAGTGTTGTCAAGTAGCTCATAAATAGATCAAAACTCCTGCTAGATTAAAAGTAAGGAAAAAAATAAAAAACATCCGAGAGTAATAGCTATTCATGAAATTCTAAAGGACTGATAGACTGCAAGAACAATTTTGAAGTTTTTGTACAAAACAAACACATATCTAAGCAGAATAGAAGATTAATGAAATTGAGTCTAGTCTGTACCCCTAAAAAGGAAGTCAATCCATTAATCTTGAATGGCATTTCAGGCATGAAGTATAAACTGAATTCAAACGCAACAAAACAAGATGTCAAAAGGATACCTTTTTTCCGTTTCCCCTATCACTAAATCTTGCAGAAAATGTTTAAAGGATTCGTAGCATTCAATCACAGAACATTTCATATATTCATCTGCACATATGCGCTTCCAAAGGTCAGAGTCCTTCCCTCGAAACTGAGTTGCCATATCTAGTGCTACAGTAATCTGTCAGGTTTTACAGTGTCAATCACAGAAACTGGTAATAAACATATGAATATTGAAGCATATTAACCTACCTTGCCTGCAAGCAAAAATGGTGGCCACTGAATTATTTTCAGACAATGACCCAATGAGTAAGGAACTAGCAAAAGATCCATCTCCCTGGAGTCATGCAAGGATAGTTTAGTCCTAAATAGTTGATGGGCAGAAAAATCAAAAGATGGAAGAGGAAACATATAATCTAGGATAGAGAGCAAGATTGACTCTGAGGTCCTTTCCTATCACTAATGAGATCTTCCTCGCGGAAACAGCAAATAATCTCATTCCATAATTGGGCAAATTTGGCAGCTTCATTTCTTTTGTTTGCAGAAATCTATACAAGCATGGAAAGTAAAGTGAAGATGAATTAATGCAATATATTTAATGTACTTAGCAATGAAAATGTGCTAGCAACCTCAGCAAATTTCTTTGAGAAAGAGAATTTCCCGTTTTGTTTCTTATCAGAAGGAACCAAGCATGCAATGAATGCACCAGGCAATGACAGAAACCGGGATCTTAGCATGACCAGAGTGTGTATCTGTGGAATCAAATTAATAAAATTAGTTGATTGTGAAAAGATGATGGACTACTTTACTCTCTAAATCCACAGAAGTAATCCAACCCCAAGTTCACCCTTCAAATGAAAAAGAAAATCTGATTTAGTTACAAATTGAAGACTTCATAATTTCATAAAATGCTAGTAACACATTATCTCAGACACTTTAATATTGATTTAAATTCATTGGGACTTACAAAATTATGTGAGTTACTTATTTAAAGAGTCTTCCTTATTATTTAAATTTCAGAAAACAATAAAGAATATGCTAAAACTTAAAGTGTGTTGCTACCATTTCTATTATTATATAGAAATATAATAAATGACGATTCAGCACTTTTCATCCAAAAGGATCCTCTAAATTTCTTAACTTCAGTAAATAGGCTTGAGTTTCCCTAGGCTATGCGTGTGTGTTTTACAAAAATTTAGAGTTATAAGAAAATGGATGGCAAGTTATTTTTGGACATGACAAGCTAAAAATCAAATAATAATTATGATGACCTCTCCTAGCCGATCAAAGGCTCCAACAGCACCTCCGTACAAAGTTGAGAAGATCGCATACCAAATTTGAGTGTCCATGAAATAAACCTGAATTGAAGAAGTAAATAAGGAGATGTGAATACACTGAAATGACTGTACAAGAGAAAAAATCATATATGTAAACATAACCAGGATATACAATATACACACCAAAATTACAGGAGCCCAGAGTGCAATTATTGCACCATAGTTATTTCGAGCTGCATAGACTTGAAAATATTAGATCAATAAAAGCAAACAGCAATGTAATGTAGCCTTAAAAAGGAGAAGACACTACCGTTGGGAAAAAATTCATGCCATTCAAAACGGACACGCCGAATGCTCATTATGTCCTTTGTTGGTCTAACTAGAGGTTTAATCTGAAGATAGATACAACAGTTACAAAGATGCTCAATAAATTTACAAAGCTAGACTACTAACACAAGATTTTTTACCTGGACAAAAAAACTGAATAAAAATTTGCAAGTCAAAAGCAACAACCAGAATATAGTGTACCTGAAAGTCAAGAGAGAATTTAGATGATGGAGTATTTTCAAAAGGAACAAAAATATATATTATAGTGCTGTGTGAATCATACTTTAGAAGAGCAAATTGGCTTTCATGCATTCCTCTTCCAACATAGATGCTTGGCTGCATGGGTAGAAATGATCATTTAAAAAACGGACAAATATTACAAAGAATGCAAATTATGATATTAGTCCACACAACAGCGCTATTTGACTATATCGAGTTGTTAAAGTCCACAAAAATGTTGGCGTTACGAATGTACAAAATAATGGCCATTTATGAAATAGTCAATTCTATGGGCAAATTGAGTATAAAATTTTCAGACTTTAACATTGTGACCAGACACCACAAGACAGTGTTACAGAAAGATATATCATGGCTATTCCTTTTCAAAATTTATGACAACTCGTTAAGCAAGCTTGTTGGCACCAAAAGATAGTTGAAATGGATCCCAAACAAGAAAATCATGATAAGGCAAAGTAAACTATCAAACTATAAAAGTTTAATGTCTTACTGGTCTCTGTGGGTGTAGAATGAATAAAAGAAGACATGAATTGGATCCAGAATAAGCCAAAGGTAGAAGAAAATCGTGACCAGACAAAGTAAACTATCAAACTATGAAAGTTTAATGTTTTACTTATCTCTGTGGGTGTAGAATATATAAAAGAAGAGATGAATTGGATCCGGTGTAAGCCAAAGTCAATGTTACAACACGGAGTAGCTTTTTATTGAATAAGTTTTTGACAGAATCAATTATTATATAGAAAGTTCTTGTAGCCGCCTGAGTTGTGCATACCCCTATCCCGCTTTAATTGTGAGCTCTTTGGAGTTGACTAAATCATAACCCCAAGGATAGTGTTCAGTTCCACACTAAGTAGTGACTAAAGATACCACTAGAATAGAGCTCACAAAACTAGGACAATTCTCACCTTACAAAATTCTAATATACTATCAAAGTTTATCTCGGATCCACTGTTACGCTACTTGTACTGCTATGCTCCGGAAACAGAAGACCCTAGGTCTGAGAGCGAGTGTTGGAAAGTTGTCTTAGTTGTTGTCACTCTTAGCTCGTGTAAGTTGCAGCCTCTTTGGAAGATGTCTTATTAGTAGTCTCAAGGATAGAGAGTATTCACTCTCTCGTAAACTAGAAATATGGCTTACATAGAACTTACAAAGTTTTGACACTTCTTTGTGGAGTAAGATAAGTCAAATTCAAAGAGTTTCTAACATGTACATCAATAACAATAAAATTTATGTAACTCCAAAAATGGTTTTGTACTCGTTGATTTGCATTAATATTGATGTAATATATGTATATTCCTCGTTGAAACTCTGACACAAATAATTAACGTGATGGATTGTTACAATTCAACTATAGGGTGGATAAAAGTAAATTTTATAGACAGCTAGTCCAGTTTATAGTAAAAAATCTAAAGAAAAAAATAATAACGAAAACTTAAAAAAAAAAAAAAAACTACTTAATGGGACTCCTAACATTGTATGCAACATTTTCATTCTATCGAGGGCTTCACTCACCATATTAGTATTTAGATACACCTTAATTCAGCCTATAGGTGACCCTTTCCATAGCCCAACTCTCAGTGAAGACACCAATTATTAAGACATAAGCATAAGAACAGAGTCCAACCACAAAGACTAGTCCATTAGATGGGAGGCTTAAAGTACTATATCAAATAGTTCATTATACCCAATGTGAGACTCCTAGCAAATTGTGTTAGATGTATGTATGTAGTTTGCCTAAAAACTACAGGTTTTCGCTATATCCTCTCAGCTTTCAACTCACATATAGTAGTCATATTAATTTAAACCGAATTAACCAAAACAAATGTTCCCTAAAACTTGCATTACTTTCAGAATAGACAATAATTAAATCGAAAGAAGCTATTTACCAACAGAGTCATTAGTTTAAAACCATGTAGAGAAATACTTAAATATGCAAGTTTATAAGACACGTGAGTACCTGAGACCACCACAAGAAGAACCTAACTATGTGCCAGTCTGAGTTTTCAATCCAACGCCTCAACATTGGGAAAAGAAACAGAATAGCGGCCAGTAAATTTGGAAGCAAATATAATACAACAGCCATTATGTAAAATGGTGGAATGCCTTTTATTTGATTGAAAAAGGAAAGCAACTGCTTCAGACCCGCAGGTGCACCCTTGAAGGAATTAACATAGAAGAGTGGGAGAATTATAACCCAAAAAAGACTGACAAAAACTTTGAGAATATTTCTTAGCACATCGGTGAATTTCCATCGATGATAGCCTGGAAAGTTCAGGATCAGGTCCAAGATACCTAAATAATAAAAAGAGGAAAAAAATGATAGTAAATTTCTATAACCAAGGAAGAAGATAAAAAGGACAGTCAAAAAGGGATGAAAATACTACAAAACTAGGATCTACTTCAATGCTTTAAAAAAGAAAGGATAAATGGTGTAGAAAATAACACTTATTGTATTTTTTTTTTAAAAGAATCATTATTAACTGCAGTATTATACAAATTCAGCAAATGAATTAGCCAATAAAGAATGGTTAAATAAGCATCAAAGTTGATGAAAACAATTTGTAAAATAAATCTAAAAAAAGTGAAGGTAAACTTGGAGATTGAATCTGCAAGGTATTGATTGATCATCAGAGTCATTACAAAACTTTGAGGCATGAATATGAACACCAAATAACTTAGGACAGATGTAAATCCTCAAGGGAAGTGACCTATTGACCTTATATTAATTGTCTCATTGCTGAATTATTTTCTGAACAAAAAACTACAAAACTGATGGGTAGAACGTGCTAAGAACAACTCTTGCACCTGACTTGCCTAAGAGGGAAATAGAGGCCAAGCATCATTTATTTAATGAGGAGGAACTAGGCATACCAAAAATTAAAATAAAACATAATTCATCACTGTCTTGCTTCTGATATGACTTATGAAGTTTGTATTGGTCGTGACATTTTCATGCAATTTCCAACAAATGATATGCCGATCTTTTGAACAAATAGGAAAAAAGCAAAACCATCAATGTACGATCTGCTACTAGTGATCCTGATGGTAGAGTAGAGAGTGATAAGTTACATTACAGAGAGCAACTTAAGTTGACATATCATACTTTGAAGTAATCGCAGAATGGATGCTGTGATGAATATGCTCGAGAGATTATATAAAACATCCCTCTGAAATATATTCCTCAGTGAAATCCCTTCCCAAGCAATAATGAGCATCACCTGTAATGGAAATTTTCAAGCCCATCACCACAAATAACGGGTGAACTACAGGCATTAACATTTTCTTTGCCCGAAATAAATACCTGCAAACCCAGTATAAAAAATGTCCACAGACGATCAAAGCTGCGGAAGATGTGCCAGAATGATCGTGTCTCAACAAAATTTGATTTGCCAGTTTTTCCAAATTTTCTTGGAGCACCCTTTCTTCCCTGGTAAGAAATTTATATAAATACTGAAAATAATTAAATTACAATCATGCCAGTAGCTTCTTTGCATGTAGATACCTGTGCCAAATCAGTAGTTGATTTAAAGAATTCACCATCACTACGCATGGGCCATCCAAGAGAAAAGCAATCAGATGACCTGCAACAAAAAATTAGATTTAGTAAAGGAATGATTAAGCAAAGCAACAAAGTCAATTTTAGTAACAAGATTCTAAAGAAAAATAACCAGAAATACTCATTTAGATCATCGTAGTTGCACCAAGCTGAGTGTGGAGCCTTTCCATGTTGGCTCTTCTTGGCTTCCTAGATTAACGAACATGATTAATGACTACACAAAACATTGTACAGAGATCACAGGTACCTGAAGTATTACGATAATGTCATGATAGACAAAATCATACCTTTTCAATTACTCGGTACAAAGGAGTTATAACCTTGCACAGGAATGCCTCGTCATCACTACCATAGGAAGGCTTGATATTTTCACCGGTAACAATGCTGACATTTCCAGCCAATAAACCGTGGAGTTCATATGCCATCTGAGGTTATAGTTGACCATTATTAGATAGGAAAAAGTTAGTAATAAATTAAAAAAGATTAGAGGATAAAACAACTACATTGCATTTGAAAAAGCACTATACCACGAGATATCATGGAACGCATGGAAAGTATACTCACGTTGTGAAATATGTAGCACAAACACTCAGGCATGAAGCGAACGTTGGATGCTTCACCCCAGATAAGAAGATACAGCCCCATATAAAGCAACTTCCGCTGCTGTGTCTCTTGCTGACCTTGAGGAAGTCTGTGTAAAAAAACACCATAAGCACTTTTTGAGCAAAATTTTTGAACTTTATAACTGAAGCGGATCCAGTTATATCTCACCTTAAACTGTGTTTTCTTCCTAGGAATTTGCACCACATTTTGTAATTCTTAAAAAGGTTTTTCATCACTGAATCTACAGCACGATCATCCAGCTGAGTTGATAAAACCAAAAGTAAAACAAATGAAAACATATCTAACTTCTGGCCAAAAGCAAAGTAGACTACTCCGAGAGACAGCTATTGATAAAAAAAATGATAATGTATATTGGCAACAATTCTCTTGATTATAGATTATCTTTATTTAGTCCATTAAGCTTTGCCTAAATAGAAAAAGTAAGAGACAGATACGTGCCAGATTGAAAGGCTCGGGTTTAGGATGTAGCCTTATATGAGTGTTAGCAAGAAGCAAAATCAGATGCTCCCTCTGATTCCTGACATTATCCCTCTGTGTCCACAAACCAAACACATTAACAATTTACGGAGGTCAAACAACAACCTATTCAGTCACAAATCTTCTCATTCGGTTGACGATCAACATACATACCTGAAAACCAAATATGGCTTTAAGCCAATCAAGCAAGTCTAAATCTTCAGTTTTCTGCCTCTGTAGCTCAAATGAATTAGGCCAGTTCAAGCCACGAGTATTCCAAAGTGCACTAACAGAAGCCTTAATCTAGTGAGAAAGAAAGCCAAAAAAAAAACTCAGTGCAATGTCAAATAAAACATAAATACTCAAGATCTTGAGGCACAAAACCTCTTCAAATTGCATTATTGGCACGGAAGCACCAGCGGCATCCAGAGGAAGAATATTATAAGGCGTATAAATCTCCGTCTTCTCCTGGACATCTCTTGCTGCTGCAATAATCTGAACATAAAAATCGAATATTGATAAGGGGAACACAGCAAAATAAAACACCTTATTGTCACAACAGAACAGATTAGAACATAAAGGGTAATTTGAACCGAGACTAACCTCAGGAGCAACTTCCTCAACCTTCTCAGTCTTATTGACCGCACAGAGCACTTCAAATAGAACCCCAGCAGTCTGGTAAGCTTTGCTGAGTTGGGCTCTGCAAGTGAATTCCGATTTCAAGGTTAGAGATGGAACTCTTAGTTACAAGTGTCAAACTTCATATATAACTTAGCATGTACTTAATTACCTGTCTGCCTGCTCCGCCTGATCGAGAGTTCTGACATAATGTTCGTAGTATTGCTGATAATAGGACTGAATTTCTCTTGCATCTGTCTTCTTAACCCGCGAAGCAAGACTAGTTGGATTGTCCTATTCCACAAGAAAGTTAATTTTGAAACTAATAAAAAGAATAAGAATAAAATGAGGAAAATTTACTATTATCTTATAATTCGCTGAAGAAATTATTAAAATGACAAATTGTACAAAAATTATAATATCAAGTTGTGTTTTCATAACTATAATTTTTAATCTTTTTATTATAACCAAAAAAATTATATAAAATAAAGTTATATATACCCAACATGATTTTTGTATTATGAAAAATTAAAATTATTCGTATGAGGAAGCTGTGTTCACTTATCACGATGTATCAAAATTTAAAATTATTTATTCTAGTAATTTCTTTGAAAAACTATAATAGAATGATAAATTTTCCAAAATTTCATGTGAACAAACTTTTTTTTTTAGACTTTGACCTCATTTTTATTATATTGTTTTGGAGATATTGTGTAGTTTATTTGTGCTTATCATTTAAAAAAAGTGTTTATTTATTAACTATTTATTTTGTAACTATTTTGTATTAAAAAAATGTTTTCTTAATAATATAACTT
>Ga0123340_1002455_pt1 | contig 16757 bp, 6 predicted proteins | sample SirMexnodulemix_FD_89961 | JGI IMG/M metagenome (GOLD analysis project Ga0123340, IMG submission 89961) | Root nodule microbial communities of legume samples collected from Mexico - Siratro Mexico nodule mix | ecosystem: Host-associated > Plants > Roots > Nodule | place: Mexico: Nepantla... | reverse complement strand
TATTTACTTCTTGTATGTTTTTAATAAATAATGGTAAATATTATTTATTAAAAACATACAAGAAGTAAATATTTATTTAAAAACTAAAGGAATTATAAATGTTATTTCTAACAACTTAATATATATATTAAAAGCAAGGTGTTAACTTTTACTTAAGGCATCTACTTTCAAAAAATACCTATTGTATAGACACACCACTTATATAAAATACATTCATTTCATATAATGAAGTTTAAAATAGAAGTTTAGATTTGTTAACACGTTTCACTTGCATAATTATTTATATGTAATATTTATCGTATTTCACAATACAATAAGAAAGTATGAAAGTATAAGTTGGATGAAACATATAAAATTTATAATTCATGTACAAATATAAATATATTAAGTTCATATACCAACTACTAAAATTCATTTTTACTCCAATATCAATATTAATAAATTGTTTAAATAACGCATGGATCCATACACTAAGATATTTAACATACATTTTCACGAAGACTCGTATTAAGTAGGTTATACCAAAGACTATGCTCTAATCCAATACTCAAAAGTTATATTACTAGCGAATTTAAGAGAAATGACCATGTTAATGTTCGAACATTCAATAATGAGTATATACTCACGATTTCGGTATGTATAAACTTCCTCACTTATCATTACTTGATATATTAGTCTAATAACTTAGATTATCAAAGATCTCTATTAAGACATAGATGTCAATACTTAATATACAATCAAGTCATAATTCATACATTATTTCAAATATATGATCTCAATTTCATACTCACCCCATTATTCACATCAATACATATGATTTAGAAAATTCACCTTCCTCAACATTCAAGAACATCTTCAACATCAAAAATAACATTTAAATATCAATTTATAAAAATCTAATATCTCTATATTTTTTTAAAAATATATAACTATTCAATTTTATAAATCACTCAATTCTTATAACATTCAAAAACCTTTCTAACATCAAAACAAATAATAAAATAACTATTTCAACATGTTCACCCAACACATAATCAACACGAATTCATCAAATAACATTCCTACAAAAAAAATAAATAAACTTGGGACCACGTCCCATTCACATCCAGATCTGATCTTCTAATCCAAGATATTATAGAAAGATTAAAAATAGTTTCCCTTACCTGAAAATTTTAATCTCAAGGTAATTTCAAAGTCAAACTGTGATAGAACTCCAAAATCTAGGAATGCAGAGCAAATTATCTAAATATAACCAAAATTTAGTGTCTAATAAAATAAGTTGAGAGAATCACTTTCTCAACTGATCCCTCAAAGATTAATGACCAAAACCTAAGAAAAAAAAATAGAGAATAGGGGATCTAGTAAATAGAAATGTACTCTATTTAAAAATCTGATTAAATAGAAATACTCACTGGTTCCTCAATTATTATGAAGTGTAATAAGATTATGTCATTTATGAAGTATATCTTAGGAATCCAAGTGTAAGTTTAAATCTCACGTTGAGTAAAAATGAGAAAGTTGAGTAACATATAAAAAATAAGACACCCCCACAAACTCAACGTCTTAAAATTTTGGGTTAAAGGTGGTATCAATCTCTTATGTAAATTTGACTCATATCTCATTATTGTGAAATTTTCGTAATGTTTCCTCTCCTTACTTTTTCCAACACTAAAAGAAAGGACCTTAGATGGAAGTGTACTATAGGGCCGACTTATCCAATTCATAATTGCATAACGAATCTAGTCGCTCGATTACATGTCGTTCATAATTAAATGTTGCAACCCTATAAGCCGACCGAGAACGATTCAGTTGTGCTTGAGAAAAGACGAATCCACAAACTGACCAGGATATCGATATCTCAGTCAACACTTGTGATTATTTTTTTAACATGTGGCACTGACAAACAGGCACATGATGATTATGATAGACACGCGAGATAAAACACAGAAAAGACCCATAACCAATTAGGTCCCAACCCAACCATTTAAAGGGCCATCTGGAACCACTATAATTAGGAAGGTGATCTCAAGACATAAAATATTGTTACTCTGAACCTAATTACTCTTGAGTACTCAAATTATCACTGACTTGAATATCGAAATACTTATAAAAATCCCTCTCGAAACCCAGGACATAACTTGGAGCAGAAAAAATATATGACAAATTTAAAAATAATAAAAATTAATTAAAGACTCAACGATCATTAGAACTGACAAAACTTCCAAAAAACTTCCAAAAAAAGAGAAAGAAAATCAAAATATATACTTTAATACTAAAGTATATACAAATGTCATCAAATATAAGAAGCCAAGGCTGCGGTTTCTTCTACTATTTTTATGAAAATAAAATAAAATGAAGTTATATAATAATAATAATAATAATAATATTTTTTCAAGTGTCTTGATTATCACTAAACAATGACAAAAGTTTTTTTATATTTCAATATTTAAAAATACTTATATATAATAATTTTTTATTTTTTAATATCTGTTTCCTTTTTATTGTGACTTGTAAAAGTAAAACTTTATTATACATGCAAAATTATTTGCTTTTCATAGAAGGAGTTTCTAACAATAAATTATTATGGCTTATTTGTAAAATATTATTAATAAGTTGCCTATTTTTTACACTGGCAAGTCCCATTATAAATGCAACATCAAAAAAGTTCGATAACAAATATGACTAAAAAATAAAACTTTTGTTTGTGCGAAGTGCAAATTGCCATGAGCGTATTTAACTTAGTTTATTGTTGCAGAATATGTGTATTTTATATAATTATTGATTTCATTAATGATTACTTATTCCCAAGGAAGAACTGATTTATCATCTTTAGTAAAATTTTCTTTTAAATCACGCTTTTTCTTAAAAAAATCCAACAGAAGACTTATATATCAATAGTTGTACAAGTGTTTTTAGATTAACTGTTACCTCGAATTTGATTCTTTAACATATAATTATATTGAAGTATTTAAGTAAATTAATTCAGAGAATTAATTTAACATATAATTGTCCATAATAATTTAATTACTTTAAACAATATTACTTTCATATCTAACGATTATTATATAAGCGGGTGAACGATGATCATGCGATATTTGCAGGTGCATTACGTCTCTTATCACATGTATGTGATCACATAATCTCTGGTAAAGTACACCACTTAGATCATGATATACTATAGTTTGGAAATCAGGTCATAATAATAATACAAACATGACTCATTGACGAAGAGGAATTTAAATAATAATTGTTTCTATCTCTATAAATAAGAAATACATCAAAAGGAAAATAAAACTTATTATGAATGTCCTATCATCAGATCTAAGAATTTCCTTACTGATTTTTAGCTATAACATTTTAGTGTCTGTTATGTTTTAAGTAAAATTGTTCCTAAACAGTGATATCATAAAGTGAAATATATGTTGGATCTTTGTCAAGGGAAAAAAGTTCCATAAATATATTATTTTGAGACACATGTGTAAGAATACAAACTCATCCTAAATACCTTAAACCTTTCGATGAAGTCCTTTAAAACTTTCCATAAAGTCTTGGTCGGTTTCTTTATAATAGAAGTACAAGTTTTTATCAAATTGAGAATAACATTCGGAATTGGTAAGATGGCAAAATTTTTACCTTATTAATAAAATATACTCTCATCAAGATATCGTTACAATCTTGTTAAGACATCCTTTATTAATGCACCCTCGTATTATATTTAACTTAAATGGATATTTGAGCAAATTTATTGAATATGAATTCAATTAAGTTGGGTGCAATATATTCTATTTTTATTGAAAAATAATAAATCAAAACATATTAAAGAGCATTAACTACACTTAAAAAAGTGGATTATATAATTACCATGTTTATATTAATCCATATCACAATATTTTATTATCGAGTTGTTCCTGTATTTTTTTTTCAGCAAAATCTCCGCCACAAAGTCTAATTAATATAATTATATCTAATTGCATCAATCTAAATTATTCAAATTGAGATGAATTATGCTCATACTTAAATTCTTATCACATGTTTTAACAATGTAACAATTTTTAAAGAAAAAAAAAATGTGATAATCCATATTATCATTTAGAAGTATATTTTTAAAAAAGTGTTATAGTTGAGTTCTTGAATGTATGGATTCACAGAGGAACAATTTATCTATTCTAGTTGAAGTATAAATGGTTATTGTATTTGAGTTAAATAAAGAAATTAATAGTTAATATAATCTAGAAGTGGGAAAATTTTCTCACTTCACATATATTATACGGTAGGGTTATGAGCAGGAAAAGGAATGACAATATAATTTGATTGGAGGAAGAATATCCAGAAAAAGGAATTGCTTTCTGTGAGTGGAATCGTTGGCTCGTCAAATTAACATTCTCCTCCACTTTATCATACTTTACACGTTTTTCATTGACATTTTTAGCACTGTGAAATGATTTAAAGTACAATCTCTCTATACCTTTGCGAAAAAGAAGAAAGTGTCATCAACTTTACGAAAGCAAAATAGCATGGATTTCCGTATCTTACGTATACATATAGTTGAATAAAAAAGAACTTCATAGGTTGTGACATATTTCGAGGTTTAATTCTTGTTGCTATATATATTTTTCACGAGTTAATTTGCTTTATGGCTTATATTTCTGGTTCTGGCACTGCTTTAGATCAATTTGTAGGCATCCGAACTTTGACTACAAGGTAGCTATATCCTGTTTGAAAAGTGAGTGTTTGAAAAATTTATAAAGTTGAATTATAATATTCACAGAAAAAATTTGCTAAACAAATAAATTCTAGTGGTGATTAATTTCAAGCATCATCAGAATCTTAGGTTTTGTTTGAGTTAGCCATGAAGTTGTTTGAACATAAGATAATAGTATTTATGTAGGGTTGAAGCACTTGTTGAGATGTAATGAATTTGTGGCTAGTTGGTGAGGCAAGTGGTTGTGAGCAATTGAGTTGCAGAAGTGGTGAGTTATAACAGTAGGTCCGCTACTTTAACTCACTATACCATGTTGCTGTTCTTAATTTATGCTGCATGCCTACATCAACAATATTAGGTATGATATTTCCCATATACAAGTTATATTTAGAACCAACTTCGATATTTATTATTTTAAATATATCAACTAAAATATATTCATACCAAAAGAAATCATAGTCAACTAACAATTTATAAAAATAAAATAAAATAATAAACAAATAAAAAAAAGTTATTTTGATGACTCATCTCCTATTGAAAAAAAAAAACTTAGAAAAACACGTAAAAACATACAGAAGAAGAATTATCTTTAGATATGCACCTTTTGAGCTTACTTTACTGGGCTTACTATTCCCATGTTTTGGACCTTGAGTCCAAGACATAATGTTTTATGCAACAACCGTTTGGAAATTTCTACTTCTATAATTTGATACTTCACTCCTTTAAATATACATATTTCTATTTTATTTTATTTTTCTGGAAAAGCTGTCAGATGGTATAGTTTGATAGACTTTAAAAAAATGACTTTTAAATTGTGTAATTTGAAAATTAAAAATAATTTTTAGATGACATAATTCATAAAGGATAAATGAAAATTTTCATATTTACCTGAATAAAATATCAGTAATAATTTATTAAAAAATTAAACTCTCTAACTAAATATCACTTCCTGTAGTGCAACCATAGATATTTGGAAAAGAAGAGCTAAAAACTAACTATTAAACAACCTTTTCTCTGTTAAGGTTTGCGCATGTATATTTATAATCACTTTAGGTTAGGTTTTCACATTTCCATTTTTTCTTTTGACACCATTCAAGACACTATTCTAACATTGCATCTCTCCCAAGAATCATACAAAGAATCATCTTTACTAAATTCAACTATGGTCCCATCAACAAATTTTAATTTTTTTAAAGAAGTACACATCTCATAGCACAACTCCATCTCCTTTAATGAGAATTGTCTCTAATATGAAGATTGACAACAATCATACAAAATTTCTCCTGGATGAATACAATATGTTAATGTGTGAAAGCAAAGCGTATAATATTAGAAAATGACTAATATACTCTGATACCACATTATATGTCAAGATGCATAGGTGTTGATAAGTTATAGGAACCCGTGTTGTGTTCACATGAGAAAACTGTGAAACTCAACGTGCAAAAAAAATACTATAATGCATACATGCAAAAACTTACTGAAAAGTATATGAATGTTATGTTTACATAGTTATACTAATTATAAAAGACGAAAACAAACAGACGAAAATCATAACAACCATCAACAAAGACTTTCAATTCCATATTTAGTTGATTTTAAATTAAAAGCTATTGATATCTAAATAGTTATCACTTTTGATTTGAAAAATCTATCTTATTTGTTTATATATTTTTATTTGTAGATCGTGGGCCATTGGCCCGCAAGGTGTTGTCACGGGCTCGTAAAAGTTTACCCACTTGTTTAGGGACGGCTTCTTGCTGCACCTCCATACTTTTCTTCTTACGCCTCCATGATTTCATAGTTATGATTAATTCTGAATACAATTGTTTTTAGATCTGAAATATAAAAAAAATGTATATTCTGAATTATATAATCTAGAATATAATTTTGTATTTTAGATTATGTAATCTGAAATACAAACTTCTTTTATATCGAAAAAAATTGTATTCCAGTATATTATATAATTCGAAATAAAAAAAATAAGAGGAATGTACTGAAAAGATGAAGAAAATGAAGAGGGAAAAATGTTACTTTTGATTTATGGAGGTGCAAGAAGAGACAATCTTGTTTATGTTGGGGTATACTGTTTGGGCCTAAACAAGGGAGTAGTTAGCTGGTATTCCCAATTTTTTCTGAGGCTTACAGAATTTTTTTAAAATATTTCAAGAATTTGACCCTTGGTAAATGCTTTTAAAAGGCTCTATTGGTAGTTGGGGCACCTTTCTCTCACAATTTTTCCATAACTTAATGACATATTAGTACATACAAAAAAGCATCCTTCATTTCAAATCTATATAACCTACAAAATTTATTTTAAAAACAAACAATTTTGGTTGAATGTTATATATCATTTGATTATTTAAAAAAAAAAATGACAAAGTGATAATGGTGTAAAACTGTGCAATCATCCCTTCCTCTCCCCTGAAGCAAACTGAGCCTAAAACTTATGTGGATTGGTTATTATGCATCTAGCCATCATGTTCAAAGACTGAAGTGAATTAAAAAAAATTAAGAAGTAATGCCTTTAAATTTATTAAAATGCATCACAGTTTTATATACATCAAAATTAAACAATTGGAAAAAAGAGAAAGAAAACTGAGCACAAGATATCTATATTTTTGTAGGAGAAATTTGAATTGCTGTTACAGGCACTTTACATTCTCAGAAGTTCACAGCGTCAATGTGACAAACCCCAACACAAAATAAGTTAGACAAATGACATTTACCAACGAACTCATGGAACAGGAACAGGACAAAGATATACAAAGAATATGTGATGTGACATTTTGAGGACAGCAGCAACATGTCCTCCCGCAACTCGTGCTGACAATCTATCAAACAACTTTACTACGCAGCAAAGCATGCTTCAAGCTACACCCAATCCAACTGAAAAACCTAAGCAACCCAAATCTCTATGCTTCAAAACGCTCCAACACAAAACTCCCTTTCTTTCAAGGAGAGATTACAGAAACCGTGCTTTCAAGCATAGTAAGTAGAAATTAATTGAGTAAGCACTAAGGTTAGAGAAAGAAATAATTTCTTGCTCAAACCACTACAGCTTGACCACTAATACCGTCATGAAGCTGAAGTGAGCCATCCTTCATCAAATTTATGCTCAAGCTCTTGAATCTCTCCCTTGAATACTGTCTAGATGCTTTTCTCCAATCAGTTCCAGTTTTCATCATCGCCACAAACTCTTCATAACTGATGCGACCGTCCTGTGTAAACAGAAAATTAGAAATGTGGGGCTAAGGATGTAACATGATTATTCTCACCTGATTAATCATATCTTATGAAAGAAGCAAGCCTGTGTGTTTTTCTTTAAATTTCATTGGCAGTGTCTCTAAGAATAAAAGAACCTGCAAAATGGAAAATAAAACAGTAGTTATGGTATGAGTGTCAAACCTTGTCAGTGTCAACTTCACGCATGATCTCATTCAATACAGCAGTGTCAGTTTCTCCCGACTCATCTACTAATTCTGTCTCTAGCTCCCCAAACTCAATATAGCCACTCCCGTCTTTATCAAAGAACATGAATGCTTTTCGGAAATGTTCATCATTCTCCATTCTTTGCAAGTGAATTGTCACAGCTACAAACTCTCCATAGTCAAGTACTCCATTCCCATCAACATCAGCCTAATTAATGGATAGCAAAGAAAACATCCTTGAATCACAAATTGTTATTGCAAATCTACATTCAGTTCACAATCCGGCCTTAGGTTTGAATGGCAATTCAATTTAAATTTGTCGTTTTAGACTAAATTTAAATGAAGTCAAATGAAATATTGAAACAATATGAAGGAGTTAAGTCGATAAAAGTAAGAGGTTAAGTCAGCCTTGGCATGGAACACTAGATTATGTAATGCAATAGAATCCAAACCAGTTAAAGAAGTGGAATTATATTAAGAAACTGCAATATAGATGGTATACACAAAAGCCTACCACATCCATCAGCATCTTAATCTCCGGCTCAGCCAACTGTGAACCAACCTTCCTCAACCCAGCCTTCAGTTCCTCGTATGTTATTTTGCCATCTTTGTCAGTATCCATCAATGTGAACATGTCTTTGATGATTTCTACCTCTTCAACAGATAAGTGCTCTGCAATTACCTGTAGCGTTCGTTCAAAGAAACACAAATCACCACCCTTCGAACTTCCTTATACTTCCAATACATATTGAACTTGAGTTAAAAATTATGCACAGACTGAAATAGATGCTAACCCGAAGTGCTCTCTTTTTGAATCTATTCATGACAGAGAACTGCTTAAGCCTTGTCCTCACAATATCTCCTAACGGAACATTTGAAGCTTTCTTCGCATTTTGCAACCAGGGATGTTCTGCAAACATATTTAAGGACGGTAAACATTTAGCATCACTTTCCAAGTAATTAGGCCATAAGGGATCTCCTGAGTCGTAGGGGTTCAAATAAGCACCAAATTCTTATTTTCTTTGAGAAGGGGGCAATGGAACAAAGAGTCCACAAGATAATGAGAAAACTCTTAGTTAACAAAAGCAAAAGAACAACGTACTTAGAAATTTTGAGCAGCCTAAAAATTCTGATCCCATCTTGCTTCGCAAACCATAAAGTACTTACCAAGCACTTGTTCAGCCGTCAAGCGTTTCTTAGGATCAGGCTCCAACATTTGGCGCACAAGGCTCTTAGCACTGTCAGAAATCTGAGGCCATGGTTCTCTCTTGAAGTCAATCACTCCCCTCAAAATCGCCAGAGCCACCCCTCGTTCGTCCTCTACACCAAACCAAAACATATCACCAAAATTCAAACACCCCACCAATCACCCAAAACACAAACTCAACAACACATTAACAACCAACATTTGTCGATGAGAAAAAACACACACCTGCCCAAAACGGAGGAACCCCACACAACAAAATATAAAGAATCACCCCAGCACTCCACACATCCACTTCTGGTCCATAATTCCTCTTCAATACCTCTGGTGCCATATAATAAGGACTCCCCACAATCTCAGAAAATCTCTCCCCTGTCCATTCATTGAAAAAAAAAAAAGAAAACATCAGCACACTTTAACACTTATCCCAACTTAATTAGCAACAAGGAGTTCACATCTTAAACATGAAACTGTTTTTAATGCTCAAAGCATTCATAACGGTCCTATCTGATTTGAGTACAAAGAAACAAATCCATTCACTCGCATACCAGGTTTGAAAAACACGGATAGACCGAAATCAATGGCTTTAAGTACAGAATTCTCCTTCTTATTCGCAAAGAGGAAATTCTCGGGCTTAAGGTCTCGATGCATGACGCCGTTGGCGTGACACATTCTGACGACCTCAGCAATGGTTCTCGCCACGTGCGCGGCCGCACGCTCGCTGTAGTGGCCACGTGCGACGATCCGGTCGAAGAGTTCGCCACCGGCACAGAGCTCCATGACGAGGTGAACGTTCTCCTGGTCCTCGTAAGTGGCTTTGAGCTTGACGACGTTGGCGTGGTCCGGCAGCGTGGACATGATGGCCACCTCGCGCCGCACGTCCTCGACGTCGACGGCGGTCCTGAGCTTGCGCTTGGATATGGACTTGCAGGCCAGCTCCTGCTTCGTCTCCCGGTCCGTGCACAGGTACGTTATCCCGAACTCCCCCCGACCTAGCTCCCTCCCTATCACGTACTTGTCCCCGATGAGGCTCCGCGACGTCACGTCCTTCAGCACGCGGATCGGAACGCCCGAACGGAGCGCCTCCTCCGCGTAAGGGTTCGGTTTCGTTTTCTTCTTCTTCACGCGGTTCGACTCTGCCACGTCATCCCTCACGCACGTGTTGCAGTTCCCCATGTCTCCGGCTGACGGAAACGGAGAAGACGACGGTAGGTGGATGGATGATGCCGATGATGATGATGATGACGGTGAGTTGGAAGAAAAGTGGAGTTTTATTTCACTTTGAAGGTGTTTGACTCTGAGAACCTTATTTGACTGTGATATGGCTTTTATTGGTTTTAACAAAATTAAATCATTCTCTTTGTTGTTTTAAGGATTCGTTTTTACATACGAATATGTGCGTCGCTTCCACGTTATGGATAAACTGTAAGACGCCGCAGGTTGTCCTAAAACAGAATTCATTTCCTACTTTCCAAACTTAACTTTTACCAAACATGGAAATCAAACATCTTCAATTTCTAGTTCAATTAGATCTCTCGAATTTAAATAAACTTGGAATCATGTTTTTTTTTTTTTCAATTCAGCTGAAAATTTGTGAGAGCAATGTTGGTTGGATTATTGTGGATCCTTGCGTGGGGCAATGACACTTGGAAAATGTTTTCTTTTTATTTATTTTAATGTATAATGTTTAAAGTGTATGATGGGATGGGACCGATTGTTGCCTTTTGGCTGGTTGGGGCCTCTGTGTCACACTTTTTAGATTTCTAGTTATACGTAATGTTTTTGTTTTTTTTTCTTTTAATTTTGCATGCAAATTTATTAATCAATCATTTTTATGATAAAATAGGATAAAAAGATTCATAGGTTATTTATTTGCTTTTGGAAACAAAAGGTTTAATTACAAGTAACATGGTTGGTGCAATCATATATAATTGGCACTACAATTCATATTAACCGTTAGATTGTCTTGTTCTTGTCCATAAACAGGTCAGCTTGAAGTTTATTTCAAAAATTCAGTGATATAATAACATTGCAACAGCTATTAATCAAACTTAGCCACCAATTTTGTGACTTGGTCGTAGTCTTTTCTTTCTCCTAACGTCATTGCATATCCTTTAGTGCAGCAACCATTGAAAATCTTGTATTAATTGTCACAAAACATAAATTGATTCTTCACTGATATTTAAACAAGACCATCAAATAATGATGTGTTCTTGACAAGGTCAATATCTCAACCTTAATTAAATCCAAAAGCTATGTTCTATTTACATTTTACAAAAGATGTGAGCCGTGACTATGACCCACTTGGAGGAAAATAATATTCCTTCTATGCCAAAGTCAACAAATTATGATGACTTATTTTCCCCTTTTCTATAGAAAAAAAGAGATAGAAAAAGGATATGGTTAGCTTTTTCTACGTTGAAAGGTTATAAAGTGTTGGCTATTGGGTAATGGGCAGTGTTTTTCTTCTCTGGAAAGTTATTCCTTTTAACCTTATCATTAAATTGTCAATATTTAACTCATACAGGGTAAAATCAAGTTCTTATTCTTTTTATGGTTTAACCCCTTAAGTAACTTCCTTTCCTGCATTTATATGCAATTGCTTCACATTCTTGGTCCACTAGAATAAGAAGAAATACAATAAAATAATGATAATGATAATAATGCATTTCTCTTGAAAAGTTAAATGCAAATTTTCATTTAACTTTTAAGAATAAATATCAATTGTGTTTATTTTCTCTTCAATTTTTTTTTAATTTCGTTTTTAGCATGCAAAGTATTATAGTTTAACTATATGGCCGTTTTAAAGTACGTTTCACTCATACTCGATTTGTCCAAAAAAAAAAATTTACTATTTTCAATGAAATCAAATAGGAAAATTTGGGTTTTTCTATTGTATTTAAATAAATGAAAAAAATAACCAAAATAAAAAAATTATACGTCTAAGGAAAGAATGCGATATATAAGGAATAAAATTAGAAAAACAAATGTAAATGTTCTTTTAAAATAGGGTAAAAAATGATAGGTAGAGGAACTTGTTCTCCTGAGTGAGACTGTGTTCGTTTTGATGTATATTAAAAGTGTATTATGATGTGAGAATGTTTGAATGAAATGATTAGGTGTTATGCACGATGAATAATGATGTAGAGAACCCATACTTTTAATCGATGCACTTCCATGCCTCTCTACTTTTCCAGTTAGACCAAAAGCAGCCTAAAACCCCATGTTACACCATCATTGTGTTGGATCATAACATGCATTATTAAAAAAAATTAATTTAGATAATTTGTTTATATTAAATAAATAAAATTTATAATTGCAAATCAGAAAATTATATCATATGCATTTATTTCAGGTTAGTGTTAACTTCCATGTAAGATTTCCCTACGATAAATTATAGTATCAGCTCATTTTACGTGTACATGGTGTTGATGAATGAGTAAAATTGTGTACATGAGCCTAGGAAATTGATTAAGGGAATTTCTTTCGTATACCTTCGTTATTTCTTTCTCATCGAAAATATGAAAAATTACACTTTATTATCCAAAATTAAAAAGATCTTTTGAATAATTCAAAAAAATATAAATTATTAAAAGTTATTTTTGACTTTCGAATTACATCATCCAAAAATTAGTTTTAAAAAATTTTGAACAATCAAAAAATTAAAAACAACTTTTAAATTATGTAATTCAAAAATTAAAAATAATTTCTTAATTATATAATCCAAAAAAATATCTTTTAAGTTATCCCATTCGAAAACCAAGCATTATAAATTAAGGGTAAACAAACATTGCACTACAACTTTGTATAAAAGGAATAATGCTTTTCCTTACCGACTCAAGAGAGACTGTTATTTAAAGAGAATGCTTGATTGAATATTTATAGATAATTTACACGTATTTTACCAATAAAAATGTAAAATCAGAAGTATGAAAATAAAAAAAGGAGATTGAAAGAGGAGTCACTTGCAAATCTGTTAGGGCACAAAGTCACTTGCAAATCTGAATCAACAACCATTTCATCAGCATTTTTTATCTAATGACAGTACACGCTCGATTCACCAATTTTCGCAGCCAATTTTGGCAGGATTATAATTTGGTGACGAAGAAATTCATTTTTAGTTTTTGGATTCTATAATCTGAAAATTATTTTTAATTTTTATATTACAGGATTTTGAAAGTCAAAAATAACTTACCAATTGCATAATTTTAAAATTTATATTAAGAAAAGTTTATTTTTTAAATTGTATAGTTTATAAGTCAAAAATAATTTCTGGATGCGATTATATACTTTAAAAGCTTTTCTGAATTATACAGTAACACCCCACAAAATTGAAGCTTCTAGTAAGGCACTAAAGTATTAACATCATACATATCTTATAGTATTCCATAGTTAACATGCATCAAGATTACATAATAATGCTAAACTGAAATTTCAAAACATATTTACAACATCAGATACATGTTTTTCAAAATATAATACTAGTCCTACTGACATCCTTCAACCTAGATGATCTCCCAAAGATTCATCTGCAACACCATCTGCTCCCGTGTCAAGACACGATCATCACAGACAGAAAAATCAAATACAAGAAAACCAAAAGCAAAGGGTAAGCTGACCAAATTTTCACAAATAAAAAACATTCAATTTCATGTATCATCACAATATAAGAATCTAACACTACAAACATGACTCATGCATTAAATAGACTCCGAGATATGTACCTATCATACATCTCCAAACTGTGAATCTACACAGCCCCCACACAAAGGAATCATCAATCATGTATGACAGGGTTAGTCCCCTTGAGACTTTCCTGACCAGCTATATTTCAAGCTGCAGTCACCCAGTGAAAACACTATGCCTAGGCTTTGACCAACTTTATCAACACTTTTAACAATATCCCATCACAATATAGATCTCTACTGATGCATTCATTCACTTTTAAATCTCAATCTTCACTTCAATCTCAACATTTAAAGAAGTCACTAAACTATCAGTATAATTAAACTTGAATTATCAATTAATCTAATTTATTAAATACATACATTGCATTCAAAATAGTTAAATAATCGAAAACAAAAAGCCAAAAAAAAAAATTAGCTTGGGCTAGACCAATTTCGCTTGGGCGAAAATACCCCTCGCCTAAGCGAAAAAATTATCGCTTGGGCGAAAATAGTCCAGAGAGCAAGGTCTTTTTTCGTCTTAGCGAAAATACTCTCGCCTGGGCGAGAATACCTCATCGCTTGGCCGAAAGATTTCTCGCCTAGGCAAAAACACTCCAGAGAGCACACTTGCTCCAGGGACTTTCTCGCCAGGGCGACTGTACCCTCACTTGAGCGAAACTACTTTCTCGCTGCCTGGGTGAGGAACTTCCCGCCTAGGCAAAAACAGTTCAGAGAACATACTTGCTACTCGAAACCATTCTCGCCTGGGCGAGATGCTGTCGCTTAGGCGAATTATGCAGAAAACATAACTTATCAGAAATTTTATGCAAGTTCTACTACTACAGAGCTACTACACAGGTCTCAGATGACTAACTTAACCAGAAATTCAACTTACATTCCATCAATTACCACGTACTTATCATACATACCAAAATGAACAAACTATCACAAACTCAACTTAAATTTCATGCCAGCAAATAAAACCATCACAGATGCATTTTCACAGACATATTTTGAATGAAACCCTAACTCACAAACAATTTGGAATTAAGTAAAATGCAAGTCAGCTTCCCTTACCTGAATTGCACTAGAAGTTCTCTCTCTAACAGCCCCAAAGCCTAATATCTTCAAGAACTCGAATCTGCATCAAAGGACCTCTGATCAACGATCAGACTAAAACACTAGGGAACTGAGCTCACAAAAGCACTATCTGATAACTGAGAGGCCACATGCAAGCTCATAAGGTAGAGGAGAATGAAAACCTAAAAATGGCTCTAAGGGAAGAGGGCAGAAAACAAACTTACTCTAACAGATATTCTGAACGAGTAGACTTGCTCTATTCTCCATCACGAGTCCAATGGTGAGCTCCGCTTGAGAAATTGATGAGGTAGACTTAGAGAGAAGTCAGAGGAAAAAGAGAGTTAAAGGTTTTAGAGAGATGATGGTTTGAGTGGAAATGAAACTTAACTACTTACTTTTTCTATAAATACGTGTTTCCAGTTACTTTTTCTATAAATACACGTTTGTTTTTAGCGTTTTCAGTTTAATAATATAATAATCAAATGCTCATTCCACTTTTACCATTTTTACTTAGATGCCAGATTTTCTAAGTTGTTACATATATAATCTAGAAGCTTTTTCAAATTTACAATAAAAAGATATTTCTAATTTTTGAATTACATGATTAAAAAATAAAACTAAAAATTTAATATTTATAAAAACATCCACATGGTTTGGAAGAAATGCCTATAAACCCAAAGTCCAAGATTCTATTAAACCCTAAATTTTGTCATACTTTTGAAAGAACATTAAATTTAGTTCAATTTATAAATATAGTTCAGGATTATTCTTAAACTTCGTTTTCAAAGATTTACTGTTATAAAATTTTAATAAAACTATTATATAAGTTTTCATCCAATAATAATTTATTTAATAATTAGTTATTTTTGAAGAATATATAGAAAGAGAGAAAAAGAGATATGTATGTCCCAAAGTTTGTTGTGGACGTCACTTTTTAATCAGAATCAAAGTGATAAATTTTACCATAATTAGGACTGTGTTATGAAACTTTGATGAGTTAAACACATTTTATATTTCATGTTTACTTAATACAACTCACTGATTTTTATTAAACTCTTTTAGTTTTAATTATTATTTTTAATTAAAATTTAATAATCAAACCAACTCAACATTTTACTCTAATAATCCATGCAAAAATTTGTTTTTGTAACATTGCTAGCCACAAATTTAGAGAAAAAAAGGTACGAAGAACGCGAGAAGAAGAAATTTAGAGCGACGATAAAGTTTATAAGTAAAAAATAGAAAGTTAAAATTATAATTTATATATTAATCATAATTTAATTTTTTTTATTCATTTTAAAATTATTGAACATTAAAATTTTTGTTATATTCCTGACATTTATTGAATTTACTCAATAGTTCCTCTCCATTTTACTTCAATTTCAAACAACAATTATGTTGCTCTTTCTTTGAGCCTTTTTCATGTTTATGTGAAGAAAAGTTTGTTGAATTATTTTAAAAATAATACTCATGAAAACATGTGCTGTTAAATAATAAAATAAAATAAACTATCTATAAATCATTAAGCTCTTCCTATATTTATTACCATTTAACAAGTATTACGAATACAGAGTTGGTCACAGTGATATATAATTAATTTTGATACTATTTGTCAGGAAGATCGGAGAGAAAGAATATCGGAAAGATTAAAAAAAAAAAACCTAAGTTAAAAC
>Ga0123340_1002454_pt1 | contig 16759 bp, 5 predicted proteins | sample SirMexnodulemix_FD_89961 | JGI IMG/M metagenome (GOLD analysis project Ga0123340, IMG submission 89961) | Root nodule microbial communities of legume samples collected from Mexico - Siratro Mexico nodule mix | ecosystem: Host-associated > Plants > Roots > Nodule | place: Mexico: Nepantla... | reverse complement strand
TTAAGACAAATATTTTTGTGTGGAAGGGGAAGTTGTAATTGTTTAAATTTTGGAATTAGAGAAATTTATTTGAGTATTTCTTCTTTTTTTTTTTTTTTTTTTTTTTGTCTATAGATACACTGCAAGGACATCGTAATAGAAGATGTAGATGTAGCCAAAGCTTTAATTGAATACGCTTCTCAATATGCAATTGAGCATTTAGTTATCGGCTCTTCAAACAAAGGTGGTTTTCTTAGGTATGTCTCTTTCTGTTGTCTATCCATGGCAAATGATCGCGTTGTGCCACAAAATTTGCTTTCTAGATCACATTTTAATAAATCAATAATAAGATATGCATGAATTCTTTAGAAGGATAAACATTGTAAAGTGCATCCTATAAATGAACTCATTAACATTGAATCCAGTAAAATAAACTAAAATTGGCCTGTGCAATCAAGCTTTTGTCATAAATGATACGGACTAGAATTTAAGACCTACTAATGCTGGATTTGAATCTTCCTAGTGCCACCTTTCTTGCTTGTTGAGTCTTGACAGACAATCCTAACTTCTATTGAGTCTTGTTATTTGGTTGTCTCTCCATTCTATCACATGTTATATACCAAAACATAGGTTCTAGTTGAACAAACTTTCTGCAGTCTATAAGAACTTTTAAGAGAGAAAAATGAGAATAAAAAATAAAATAAGCTTATGGAAAAATCAACTTCATTTTATCCTAGAAGTACTTTGAACTAATGGCTATGTACCTTGAAGTATAAGTGTACATAACTAAGCAAGTTGCTTGAATTTCTATGCTGGGTAAGTTTACGTGTGTGATTTACCAAGGGAGGCCTTTTTGCATCAGAAGATTCAAGATAGCAGACATTCCAGGAACAGTCTCAAAAGGGGCACCAGATTTCTGCACTGTATATGTTGTTGCTAAAGGGAAGATTCAATCCATGAGATCTGCTTCTCGTGCTGCTCCAGCCTTTTCCCCTCTTCAAACCCAACTTACTCAACCAGAACCACGACTGCCTCTGGCTAATAGTGCCAAAGGTAACTTTTCTCTTCTAAAAAAGGTACATCTATAAATATAAGTCTGTTCAAATTGGCATGATGTTGCTGAGTGAAATATTTGGTTTCCTTTAGGGCCTGAAAGGAGGTCTTTTGAAGCACCACCCCGTGTATCACAAGATGGATCAGACTCCTTCAGGTAAAATGACATTCATTGCATAATGCATGGCAAATTTGGTTTCTTTTTTTTATTTACATTTTCATGCATGCTTTAACAACTTTCACCTTACATGATTAACAAGTAACAAATTCTCCATGATCTAAAAGCAAAATGCTACTTGAATCAGGTCTCCTTTCACTAGGAGAGGAGTAAATAATGACAGGTATGGGGAAATTTCGGGGCCAGACTCTGACATAAGTTTTGTAAGCTCTAGAAGGTCAAGTACAGATCGCTTATTCCCTTCAATATATAACAACAACGGCCACTCAGAAACAGGAATGTCCCATCCCCGGCTATCATATAGCTCTGACACAGATGGAAATAATTATAGCTTTGAGTCAATGCATTTTGGAAGGAGGTCTATGGACATCAGCTCTGATTTTTCATCCTTCTCACAAGAGAGTGAGGGCTTGTCATCCTCTGCATCACAGGGCATAGTAAGACATGTAGCCATGTGCATTTTTATTTCATAATATAAGAGGCCAAATATTTTTATGATTTAGATAAATTTAGTTCTTCTAAAGAGAAGTGGTCGAGGTTCACTTTGGAGAATAAAGTACAGTTACTTATAGCCTTTGATTAAGTAATTAATGACTGAAATTGTGATAAAAAAATATATACATATTCAACAAAATATGAAGCTTTTAGATTGTCACCACTTACTAAAAAATAACAGTATGTGCTAGTACACCCTCTCCCAATTATAGGGGAGCTATAGCAAATGTATGTGTAGCATTTGCATATATTTTCTTATAGAAAAGTAGATTTCAAGATGGTTTTTCTTGAAGAAAAAGAAGTCAATATATGAGTTCTAGGCAACTTTCCTTTCAAATATTAATTTCCTTTTTGAAGATGTTTCAGCCCAGGCAAGGAATGAGTAGAAATAAGGGTAAATTAAGAAACCATGTAACATTATACGTTAAATTATAGCTAAATTAAGCAAAATGTTTGATAAAGTCAATATGATGGTTGATAAATCTAGAAGTATATAATGTCTTATTAAGTTAACATTATACTATTGTTTACGATAATCCAAAATGTTTCATACAACTAATAAATATAGCAACATTGAGAGAAAAATGCCATAACCTCTGTTAAGCCTGTGGTCAATATTGCCTAAACTGCTAATAGATTAAGCAAAGTTAATGGATTTAGTAATTTTTACTTGAACTGGTGGTTTAGTGACAAATAGAAAAATTTAAGGGGATAAGTTGCACTAGTACTAAAGTAAACGGGTAGAACGTAGTTTGTCACAGAAACAAATGATGAAATAGTCAAATATTTCAGCTACTTACATTGTTTTTTTTTGTATGGGTAAAGTATTTTGATTCCTGATTGCTATTGTTTTTTTTTTTATGGGTAAAGTATTTTGATTCCTGATTGCTACCACGTTGTGGATAAACATGTCTTGCAAGTGTAGGATGATGTGGAGGCTGAAATGAGAAGACTGAAATTGGAGCTCAAGCAAACAATGGAAATGTATAGCAATGCCTGCAAAGAAGCACTCACCGCACAGCAAAAGGTACAATATTATGGCATCTGCTTCTGCATCTTAAAAACACAAGATGGTCTCTGACTCTGACATTTTTCAATGCATCACAGGCTGTGGAACTCCAACGGTGGAAGATGGAGGAGGAGAGGAGATTGGAGGAGGCAAGGCTTGCCGAAGAAGCTGCATTGGCAATTGCAGAAAAGGAGAAGGCAAGATCAAAAGCAGCCCTGGAGACAGCTGAGGCACAGAAGAGGATTGCAGAACTGGAATCACAAAAGAGAATCAATGCAGAAATGAAAGCATTTAGAGAAACAGAAGAGAAAAGAAAAGCAGTGGATGCTTTCTCAAGCAATGGTTTGAGGTATAGAAGGTACGCAATTGAGGAGATTGAAGCTGCCACAAATTTCTTTTCTGAGTCACTGAAGATTGGGGAAGGGGGTTATGGTCCAGTTTATAAGTGCCTTCTGGACCATACACCTGTGGCAGTGAAGGTTCTACGTCCTGACGCAGCACAAGGAAGGTCACAGTTTCAAAGAGAGGTAATTAAGCAGACATGAACAATTCCTTGCCCCTATATGCAACACTTGATATGTAATAACAATAAATGTAAATTTGAGTTCAGCCTTAACTAAAACAGTGAAGAGAAAATTCTGGGGTCTTAGGAGTGTACTTTTTCAATCAGGGAAGAAATGGATGAGATATATGGCAAGGGAGTAACATCTCTTGGACTTGTCTATTTTGGTGATGTAAAACTTGGTTAAAAACGTGAAGTTTGTATGCCTAGTTGACTTTCTTACAGGGTTTTGAATTGGAGAAATTTCTGTTCTCTGAAGTACATATAATGTTTCTAAAATGTAAAAGTGAGTGTGCAGCTACAATTGACTTAAATTAAAATGCTTCTTCGACTTGTGCTACTCAGCTTTACTAGTGAAGGTCAAAGACTTTCTCACATTAGGACACTTATCCTTAAAATTGTGGTTTGTGACTCTAGTTATGGTTCCAATATTGTGGTTTGAAAACCCTCTAAAATCATAATTATCCACATTGGCCTGGATTTTTCTGCAGTTGTAATACTCACAAACAAATTCTACCATGATCACATTCACAATTTAAGTCGATACTTTGGCATGAACATTACAGGTTGAGGTACTGAGTTGCATTCGGCATCCAAACATGGTTCTCCTCCTAGGAGCCTGCCCTGAGTATGGCTGCCTTGTGTATGAGTACATGGCCAATGGAAGCTTAGATGACTGCCTCTTCTGCCGAGGAAACGGGCCACCAATTCCATGGCAGCTCAGGTTCAAAATTGCAGCAGAAATTGGCACAGGCTTGTTGTTCCTCCACCAGACCAAACCTGAGCCTCTTGTGCATAGAGACCTGAAACCAGGCAACATCTTGCTGGACAGAAACTATGTGGCCAAGATCAGTGATGTAGGTTTGGCCAGGCTGGTTCCACCCTCAGTGGCAGACAATGTGACACAGTATAGGATGACATCTGCTGCTGGAACATTCTGTTACATAGACCCTGAGTACCAGCAGACAGGAATGCTGGGAGTGAAATCTGACATATACTCTCTTGGGGTCATTTTCTTGCAAATTTTGACAGCAAGACCTCCAATGGGTTTGACTCATCATGTTCAGAGAGCCATTGAGAAGGGAACATTTGTTGAAATGTTGGATCCAAAAGTGCCTGACTGGCCACAAGAGGATGCCTTGACCTTTGCAAAGATTGCTATCAGGTGTGCTGAACTGAGGAGGAGAGACAGGCCTGATCTTGGCAAGGAAGTGCTTCCTGAACTAAACAGGCTAAGAGAACTTGCGGAGAGTCATGATCATCATCACTATTCAATGTTTAGTGGCTATGCTAGCCCATCCAATCAGAGCCAAGTTTCTCTTCAATTGGTAAGGTTCTTCCTGTTCATGTTCCAATTCTTAAGGATCTTTACAAGAGTTTTTATGGACCTTAATTGATATGCTTATTTTGCATGGTCCTTTTGCAGGATGGAGCCAGTTCTCCTCTTCCTCATTCTGGGGAGAGTTCAAGAAATGCATCAAGTCCTGTTTGACATTCAATCAGAAAAAGATCTTCTTTTTTCACCAAAATAGATAGTGAGTTCTGTGAAAATGATCCCAAGGATAAAGTGTAAATTACATAGGTAAATTGATGTAATAGCTCCCTTGAATCTTTCAATTTGTGCATCAGATTCCTTCTCATTTCAATTTAGGCTGTAAAAATACAAGACTCATGAATCAAAATTACAACACCCTATGTCTCTGGGGACTTGTGATTCTAGTCAAAGTTATTCTATTTATTTACTATTTCTTTATTTCTTACTGTTATTCATTTAATTATTACTATTATTTATTAATTAATACAATTTATTCATTTATTTAATTACGTTATGTAAAAAAAATACTTTAATTAATATATAGAGTTTATTTTTAATGACTTTTTTTTATTCGTGGTATTAAGTGTCAAGCATTTTAGAAGAGAAATATATTTTTTAACTGTAATTGGTATGATTAAACAATGTCAAGTAACTTTTTTAACAAGTACTAAAGTTGGATCATTTTCTTATATTTAAGTGGTGAAATTCATTTGATGGGTACTTTAATCTTTTGTTTTGCTTTATGGAACATGTCCTAATCTTTATTAGAAAAGACTGAATTGAATGGATATCGAGGGATGAAAGCTTATTTTGATGGAACAAGACTGATTCAAAAAGGGTTTCATACCCATTTTCACATGTGAGCACATATGAAATGACAGAGAAATTGTTGCAAATGACAAGGTTTTGACATAAATTCAATAAGGTTATATCACCACCATCATCAATATTATCATTATTAATATTATTACTATTTATTATTAGATATGTTCCCTCGATTATCACTTTGTGTATAGGTATCATATATATTGAATTCACATATGCTATGTATCATTCAATGCTTTGTACAATATATATAGTCCACTAAATTTATTTAATTTCTCTTTTACATGTTTATTTTAAAGGTGAGACTTTACAATCTCGCGTTGCACTATAATGGCACAAATCCTATAATTAAAAGCGATAATAAACACTTACTTTTAATATGTTCAAAGGAAATTGTGTCCAATTCTCCTTTTAAGATTTTAATTTACAGTGTGAGTTACAAACATACAACGTTATTTTTAAACTTTATCACTATGTCAAATTAGTATTTAAATTAATCTTAATTTACTAACAAAATAATTTTATAAATCTTAATCCAATAATTACATCAACCTTTAGATATTTAAGCACTAAATACGAAATTTCTTCCTTCAACTAAAATTAAAACTTACTTCTTAACTTATCGCCGCTGCACTGCAGCTGTGCGCACACACCCCACCGCCGGTCGCCACCGTCTGCCACCGCGCACCATTCCTTTCAACGTTCCTCCTCAACAGCTCGGAATAGGTACTGAAATCTAACTTCTTTACATTCTTACTGAACACCCATTTCCCCATATGATTCTTTGCAACCATTATTATGTTCGTTCAACGAGCTTTCTATGAATCACATGCTGCCAATGAACATAGGTCAGGCACAATGCTTCTGTCCTCAATACGCAGAGAATTCGCCAGGGGAGTGTGTCACATTCGAACCTTCTCTTCAAAACCCGAAATGAAAGACCTTTTAGATTACTTAGATTCCCTAAAGAATTTTGAGAAATCAGGGGTGCCCAGAGGCGCCGGCACCGATTCCGACGAGGGTTTCGATCTGGGTAGAACGAGACGCCTCATGGAGCGTTTTGGTAATCCTCACACCAAGTTCAAGGTTTCATTCCCCTCCTTCCCTCTTTTCACTCATTGTCTTTAAAAGGGTTCATCTTGGTCTCTGAAATGATAAAGTGCCGTCATAGTAATTCCTGAAATTAAGGAAATTCAAAATAAGTTCCTAGATGTCGTGTAAGTCCTTAATTTAACTACTTTCTTGCAGTCTAATTCTTAAACATGGGTTAATATCATCATTTAAGTTACACAACTTCTGAATTTGGGATCAAGATGATTGACAGATTGCAGTTGCTGGATGGTTTTTGAATTTTCTTATTTTGAGAGAATAATGGAACAATGTTATACACTTTCTGAACCTTGAATGATGTTTTACCCTTCTAAAACTTATTTTAAAGTTCTATTAATTTTGTATGTGTACTTTGAAGAAGACATCAGGATACCAACTAACCCATAAACTTACAAAATGGCCATTTTATGTCTGGGCTTTAGGGACATTTTTTTGTATTTTCAGTTAATTTTATGCAGTTGATGGAAGTGCTTAATCCAATTGTAGGCGGTTCATATTGCTGGAACTAAGGGAAAGGGATCAACAGCTGCATTTATATCCAATATTCTGAGGACGGAAGGTTATTCTGTTGGTTGTTACACTAGGTGAAGTTTCTATATGGTTTCAATGTTTTATGTTTTGATATAACCTTAGGCTACTAGTGATTTTGGATTTAACTATATCTTTTTACAATTTTGTACATCATTGATGACAGGCTTTATTTTTCTCAAGCAGTCCACACATCCTGACCATCAGGGAGCGTATTATAATCGGAAGATCTGGCCATCCAGTATCAGCAAAGTTATTGAATGATCTCTTCCTTAGGATCAAGCCGGAACTTGAGCAGGCAATGAAAGAGGAAAATGGTTGCATAAGCCATTTTGAGGTATTGAATGTTGAACATTGTCAATGGTTGAATGTTGTAAAGAAATTGTTGTGGGTAGCTTAAGGAGTTACCTTTATGGAATTCCGTGGGTCCAGTTGAGTGTCTCAGAGTTACTATTTATTCTTTTTGAGACTGTTGTGTTTCTTTCTAATTGGTCTGCATTTTTACATTACAACATTGCTGACGTTAGTATTTCATTATTTGGGTATTTCTGCTTACATGGTTCACAATTGGCATTATATCGAAATACAGGTCAAATACTTTTTTGTTTGTGTATTTATTTACCCTGCAGTTTAGATATGGGTATTTAACTAAGAAGAAATCATGCACATTTCTTACTTCTGTATTTGATAACTTAAATCACTTATTGAAATGTATCAGGTTTTCACTGCAATGGCATTTGCCCTATTTGCTGATGAGAATGTTGACATTGCAGTTATTGAGGTTAAATATCTATTTCCCTACTTCCTGCAACTGCGTGCTTTATACCAATAAATTTTCGGGTGATTCTTCTAATTATATTGTTGTTACCTTTCCCCATTAGAAGAATCTTGAGTTGACAATCACTTTGGTTGGTGCTTGTTAATTTGGCCTTTTCTTTTTACAATTAAATCCGAAAAATCTAAATTATACCATTTCTTTTATAATTAAATTCTACAGGCTGGGTTAGGGGGTGCGCGAGATGCAACAAATATCATATCCAGCTCTGGACTTGCTGCAGCAGTCATAACTACTGTAGGTGAGGAGCATTTGGCAGCTCTTGGGGGTTCTTTGGAAACAATTGCAATGGCAAAGGCAGGAATCATAAAACAAGGCTGCCCAGTTAGGTGTTTCTCTACAGATCTCATTTTGCATAGTAATGTGACATGCTGAATTGAGACGATATAACCCTTTCTTGTAGACACGATACATTTTATAAATGCATAAAAAAAATGAATTGACAGAAAATGAATGAAAAGTAGAACGCCAGTTATTATTGCTGAAATTAGTTAGCTACATCACGTAGAATCAAAAGTCTGGTCTTAGGATATAAGGAGAAGAATAAATTAGTTAAGATAATTAGAATATTAATGGTTAGTTTGTTAGTAGTTAGATATAAGTAGGGAAGAAGTATAGGAGAAAATTTTTGTAGATTGAGCATTAGCTCTTTGTGAAAGGGATTTATTTAATGTAGAGTCACTTAGAATCACTCTATCTAAACATCCCTTCAAATTGAACATACAATCTTAGAAAAGGTTGGTCTACTTTGTAGAATCATTGTGGGAATCTGCAAGTCAAGTCCGATGACAAGTAGATTGTCTAGCAAATTAAATTGTGTCTTGTGTTATAAGCGTCTACTTTATCGTTGACGTCTTCTGATGGTTGTTAGCTAGTTGCTGTATGTGATCTAGACACTTTTGCTTTGAAGGGTATGATGATCTTTTGTAGCCTCATTTTGCTTTTCTTTAAGCATCAAAACTTGTTTTTTCTAATACACGCTTAGAAAGATATGATTAGATCACTAAAACGTAGGATTATTTGTTATGATGAAAACCATGGGTAGTCTTGACAAGACCTTATAGATCATCTATCCACTTGTTAGACTGTCTATGTCTTCAAAGAAAGCTAACAGAGATAAGTAATTAACAGTGAGGTGGTAATTTCTGTTTATTGTAAAGGAAGAGTGGTGCAGTGCGGTGGTAATAAACAAAGAAGGAGAAAAATGGAATGGAATCAAAGGGAGTAAAAGTGATATTAAATAGCCAAAGGGAGAGTAGAAGTCTCTCTTTTTTGGCCAAGGAAGAGAGGTAGTCATGACAATTTTTAGGCAAAGGGGGTATGCATGGTTTACGTGGAAGTAATTGGATTTTGAAGGAATAAAAGGTTGGGCAGAAGCTTCGGGTTATAAAACTAGGTCATTGCCTCTGACCCTTTCCATCACTGCCTTCTGTGATGCTAGCTTGGCATCTGATCCAAGATGATTTATGGTTAACTTTTGGTACTTGTGTCTCTTTTGGAACCAATCTTGTGTCTCTTGGTGGTTCAAGAAACAAACAGTTGGAGCTTGTTCCAGCACAAAAGCTAAGTATCAAAGTCTTGCTTTGGTGATTATTGAGCTGTATTGGCTTCAAGCTCTTCTCTCTGACCTTCAAGTGAAGTACATGGTTCCTTCATTTACTGTGACAATGAGGTGTGTCTCTCTAGCTCGTGAACTAGTGCTTCATGCTTGAACCAAATACATGGAGCTTGTTCTATTCTTTGTTCGCGAAAAAGCACCAAGCAAACAACTACCATCGTTCATGTTCCTGCTTCAGCTCAGTATGTTGATATTCTTGCAAGATCTCACGTACAACATTTAACTTAATGAGATCCAAGCTTACACTATGACTCCACCTTGCTTGGACCTCACCTACCATGAGCTTGAGGGGCAGGGTGTATTAGAGTAGTCTTACACCATAAATGGAATGTAATGTTTTCTTTTTAGTTAGTTACTATTTGTAGTTAGTAATATTTTCTGTTTTCTTACAGTAGTTAATTAGAATGCTAACTGTTTGAGTTTTCTTATAATTAGTTGGGTAGAGTGCTATAAACTATATGTATAACATGTTCTACTTTTGTAACTGATTGATTGATTTTTATGGTATAATTGAGCATAGTTTTGTTCTGCCAGAATTTTGTAAATTTGCCCTTCCTCTGTTTCCTTTATTTTTTCTGATTAATTGAATAGCATTTCAGTTGGTGTTGGGTGGGCCATTTGTCCCTCATATTGAGCGCATTATTCGAGATAAAGCAGCAACCATGGAATCACATGTAGTGTCAGCATATGATACTGGGAATAAGTGTACTGTGAAAAGTTTCAGCATACTCAGTGGAAGGCCTTGTCAAATTTGTGATATAGTGATACAAGTTGTGAAAGACTTGAAGATGGTATGCACTTTTGTTCGTTAGCTTTCAATCTGTTTAAACAATGCAGTGTACGGGGAGGGCATTGATTGCTTAGGGTGCATATTATAGACATGCTGTGCAATGTTGGTTAACATTCTATAGACGAGACACAAAAGCACGATATAAGCATAATATATTGATTTGGTTTAGCATAACACTTTGCATTGGAATAGTAGTTGACAATAATTTGATTTTCAAATACAAAAATAGGGAGTCTAAAACTATAACCTAATTTAAACACACTTGATTTTGAACTCTAATTGTAGTACTGTACATTATCATTTTTTCCCACTCTGAAAGATCTTTGTAATTCTTTTGCCTCCACATGTTTGCGATATTGCTTTGCATCTCATGGTATATCACATCTTATGCTGTACAAAAAATGTGAATGTTTAAAGAATTTTTGCACCCTATTTTCCCCTACCTCAGTATGTAATTGAGGAAGGTTTTCACTCTGCTTTTTTATCATCGATCACAGAAAAATTTTATTAGCAACTTATGAATATTCTATTAATGTAGTCTTGTAAGTTACATGATGTGAAGTTGAAAATGCTCGGAGATCACCAACTTCACAATGCAGCTACTGCTACTTGTGTGGCTCTTTGTCTTCGTAATTTAGGTATAACTTTTCTACCTTTTGCTTGGCCCCTCTCTACATGTGTGGCTTTTCTTTTTGTTGAATTTGAAGAGTTTATGTAGGGAAGAAGAAAGAAGATAATAGATGTTAAAATGAAAGGTTATTTTGTGATTATTTCTTTTTGGTATCTACCCAGCTTTAGGGTTAGGGTTAGGGTTAGGTTTAAGTCTTTGTTTTGTAACTTATATGTATACATCAATACAAGCATATCAGTTTAGGTTGAATACACTGTTTATATTTGTCTTATTTATTCAAGTACAGAGAATCAAAATAATATAAGGTTTTTGTTATTATGATGTAATGAGGAGATCACAAAAGGCAACCGCACAGTCCTATTTATGCTAAATTGGAATCCAAATCCTAATTTAGTAAAGAATCAAGTCATAATATAAAAGAATAATGAATCCTTCTCATCTAGCATATACTAAAACATTATAAAGTGCTAGATATATTGTGTATATGGGCTTGGGCTCATCCCTATGTAATGCTTTGTATATGTATACATGTTCCTCAAGTGTGTGTGCTTATACACACTAGACGATTCTATCACATAATGTATACCATTTCTCTCTTCATGGTATCAAAGTCTAATCCGAATTCGTGCTTTCTTGGTGGGCCCACTATATATTGGTGTTAAGTTTTTTCCAAAAGTTGTGTCTAACTCTGATTTTCAGTTATCTCCTTTTTCACTGTGCATTTTTTCGGCTTTTTTTTTCACTCTTTTCCTTAGCCCTATAAAAGGACAACTTAATAAATCCTAGTCCTTATTCAATATAGATACAGATCATATATATAAACGAAGAATAAATCCTAAAAGATCATCTAGGATACTCTAAAATATAAAGAAAATATCATCAAATATTTCTAACACTATATATTTAAATTGAACATTGTTCTGAAGTTACTTGAGATTCTGATGTGTGGACTAATTACATCTATAAGGGTTTCTGTGGCAACTAATGTCCTTTATAGCTATCAAACTCGTGAACTAAATAATCTAGTTTTGCATATGCTATAGCCTCTTGCATTTTGTTCAGTCATCGCATCAAGGTTTTTGCATGTTTTAGTTTAATTATTTATAGTTTTTCTCCGTGACAAACCAAATCTTAAGGATTTACATTGTTTTATAGAGTTTTTTTCTTTCTTTGGTTATATGACCTTCACTTCCTCCTTGTTTATTGGATGATTAGGATGGAGTATTTCTGATGAGTCTATTAGGTCTGGTTTAGAGCATACACACCTCCTTGGAAGGAGTCAATTTCTAACATCTGAAGAAGCAGAAGTATTAGGACTTACTGGAGCAACAGTACTACTTGATGGAGGTTTTGTTCTCTGACTTTTCCTTTATTACCATGATATGAACTGGGTACATGAATTCTGTTTTAAAAAAATTAGGGTTCATTTGTTCCGGAAAATTTTCTAGAAATCCTTTGAAATTGAGAAAGAAAAGTCGTTAAATATGGATAATTCCAGACGGGACACATCTTTAAGATATCATGTGGTTTTGATGGAATCTTTGTTTTATTACGATTTTTTATTTGTATTGTGGGAAGAGCTGAGAAATTCTGGCTTAGTGCCTGTGCCTCAAATACTTGGGAACAAAGTTGTGATTAATTGTTGGTATATGCTGTAGCTCATACCAAAGAATCCGCCAAAGCTCTCATGAATACAGTAAAGATGGCATTTCCCAAGGCTCGATTGGTTTTTGTTGTTGCAATGGCAAGTGACAAAGACCATGTGGGTTTTGCTCGAGAGATTCTCTCAGGTAAAGTTTGTTAATTTGCTATTTAATTTAATTAAAATATCTTGATAAATAGAATTTGATGAAGTGGAATCAAAGGAAAGTGAAAGCTAGTTTATGAGAAAGTTTATTGATTGAACGAGGGCATTAAATATCATGTTGGTTTGGTACTTTAGACCACTAAATTTTTCTGCTTGTCCATAATGCCATTTTCACTAAATGATTTAACCCGATAAGCAAGAGGTTTTTGGGCATGTCATTTTCACCACATGATTTAACCCAATAACCAAGAGGTGTTTTGGGCATATCGTATCTTTCTATTGCTGCTTATTGATGATGTTTTAATTTGTTGATATGGAATCTTGGATAATATCCTGAATTTAGGATTTAATTCTTCTAAAATAAGAGTTTCATAGATTGAATCAAGATTGTGACAAATTACTTGCATGTATCATGTGTAAAACTTCATGAAATGCTTAAAACTCACTTGATTGGTTAATTTTTGGTTATATTCCTGTACTTTTCTCTTCAATTCTACCCTTCGCTTCACAAAAGAGCTAAATTTAAACAAAGGGTACATTTGTTTAAAGCCTAGTATTGCTAGTGTGAAACTACAGGTCTAAATTTGCTATGGCATTTGTTCAGGTGGAAATGTGGAGACTGTCCTTTTGACAGAAGCTGCTATTGCTGGAGGTGTAACTAGAACAACACCAGCATCTTTGTTAAGAGATTCTTGGATTAAAGCTTCTGATGAGCTTGGCATTGGGATATTTCATGATGGAATGGCAGAATATAATGAATTAACAAATAAGAAGCCAGAAAGTTCTGAAAGCAATTTGGGGGATGGTATGACCATATTGGCTACCGAGTCATCTCTACAGAGTTGTTTGAGAACTGCAAATAAGATTCTAACCAGAAGAGGGGAAGAGAAGGGTGTTATTGTCTTCACTGGATCTCTGCATATTGCAGCTTCAGTCTTAGCCTCTCTTGCTGGTTAATTGGTTTTATAATGAAGCTGCTGAAACGGAATTTTTCCATCACTGTGATTGTGTTTGGAATGTAATTTTCTGAACCTTTGGAATGTAATTTTCATTTGGGAATTAGTGATTTCTGGATTACTCAATTTAGAAGGTTAAGTCATTCTGTAGTAGCGTGGGAAGAATTTTTAGGATGCAGAATGCAAGTGCGGGAGCTTAATCCCATGTTTCATCGGTGTTGTTAATACTAGCGTTTGGTCTTGTGAGTTCTCAAGGTCAACCAAGAGTGGTCGTGTGGTTTTGGTTGTGGCTAGCTCATACACTATCGATACACTACCGGTCACACTATTCTTATGAACTTTATAAACTTTACCGGCTATAGGTAATCCGGATAGTTGGTCAGGAAGACAATCCGGATAAGTATACTTTTTATTGAAAGTTTATATTAGATGTTTTAAGGACACAAAATTATTTGTTAAATAATATAATTAATTATCTTTTAGCAATTATTTTTCAATCAATTTAAAGTCAATTTATTCAATTATTTTTCGAGACATTGTTCATGATAAAAGATATATAAGTAATTTGTGATGAGAATAAATATATTTTAGGGAAATTGGTCCTTGAACTACATTAAAAAATCTCACACGGGGAGATGTTTTATTGATAACTAAAAAAATCAACAAGAAATTCATTTTTGAGTGAAATAAAAAAAAAACAAAATTATGTATAATACAAATAAATAAAAATAGAATTTTCAAGTAAGAAAAACAAATTTGAATTACAACTATAATGGACTAAGATATAACTATTTTTTTGTTTTTATTAGAATAAGACCATTACTATTTGCACTTCCATATATGTTTATGTGTCTCAAATGTTTTGAAATATTCATTGTTGCTTTGGTGATTTATATCTCTTGCCCTTTTTGTATGTCTTTTAGTTGATATTGTTGTGTAGTATTAGTAGATGCAATTATTGTTGATGGACTAAATGGTAGCAAAATAATTTCATTCTTCCAAAATACTCACTTTAACTACACACTATATCTAACACACTAAGCATGTTTACTTGACTTTGTCTTGTGGAATTTGCTCTCTTGCATAACTTGTTAAGATATTTAGAATTTGATTGACTATAAGTATGTTGTCATTCATTTCGTACACAAGTTAAAATACCATTTTTTGTGTTTCCATTAATTATATATATTTTTTATTACTAATAAAAAAAATCTAACAAATCAAGAAGGCCACAGTCCAAAAACACAAAACACACTTGCACATTTATTAAATCATCTTAAAGACACTAACCCACACACACTAAACAAATCCTTAACACACTCTAAAACTAATTCAAATGTTTAAACTCATTTTAATCACACACTAACAAATTCTAACTACACTCCATGCAGTCAAAGACACTTCAAAATCCTAACTTCAACTTCACTCTAACTACACACACTTTAATTAACAATCCCCCCACAATAAAAAAAAAACACTAAATACATTGCAGCCACATATACTTGAAAACCCTAATTTCACTTTAACTGCAGGTTAACAAACTCTCAATTCATTTGCACACAAATACTTAATAACTTTAAACAAACTCAATAAATTAACACTTTGATAGTCACCATTTACATATTTGCCCATAAACTCTCCTCACTTTGAAATCATAAACCAACCATTACTTAAAACCATTACCACTTACTCACCGAAAGTTACCATTTAGACACTTTAAAGATTCATTACTTATACACAATCGTTAGATACACTACCGATCACATTATCCTCAGAAAACTTACCAGCCATAGATAACTCGAATAGTTGGTCAAGAAGAAATCCTAAAAGCTAGGTGGATATTTCATATATATATATATATTATTAAAATTTTATATTACGTGTTTTAAGGATACAAAATTATATTTTTAAAAATAATATAATTAATTGTCTTCTAGCAATTATTTTTCGGTCATTATTAAAGTGAGTTTATACATTCTTTTCTGAGACATTATTCTTGATTTTTTTCTAATACATTATTCGTGATAAAAGATTATAAGTAATTTGTGGTGATAATAAGTAGATTTTAGGAAATTGGTTCTTGAAGTACATAAAAAAAAATTTGATGGGGTGATTTTGTATTAATTACTGAAAAAATTAACAAGAGATTATTTTTGTGTGAAATAAAAAAAAAATTATGTGTAATGCAAAAAAATTAAAGTAGTATTATTAAGTAGGAAAAATAAATTTGATATAATGGACTAAGCAATAACTATATTTTTAGGCTTAAAGCAATGGAATTTAAGTAATCACTCTTTAGTTGTTAATCTTTGAGTCAATTTTGATTAAAATAAGACATTTACTATTTGTGTTTCCTTATTTTTTTTCTCATATTCTTGTGAGTTTTTTAGTTAGTAATGTTGTGAATTACTAGTAGATATAATTATTGTATATGGAGTGAATAATAGCAAAATAATTTCTCCTTTCTAAATTCTTCACTTTAACTACACACTTTATCTAACACTTTAGGGAGATAGTTAAAAAACACTAAACACACTTATTAAATTATCCTAAAGACACACTAACCTACATACACTCAAAAGTTCTAAACACTCTCTTTAACTAACTAAAAGCTTTAAACTCACTTTAATCACACAATAACCAGTTTTAACTACACTTCAGTCACAAATATTGTAAATCTTAACTCTACTTTAACTAAACAGAAAAAAAAACCCTAAATTCATGTAGACATAACTACTTAATAACTTCAAATAAACTCAATAAATAAACACAAAACCTAGGTCTATATGTACAAAACAACTACTAACTTCAAACAAACACAATAAATAAATACAAACCCTACATCCATTTTGACACAACTACTTAATACTTCAAACAAACTCTATAAATAGGCACTTTATCACTATTACACACTTCTTCTCTACTTTGGTTGTTTCTAAACCCTTAAAGCCAACCATTATGCATACATTATGCTTAAATACAACAGATCATTTTTAATGAATTTTAACAATAGTTTTAATAAGTAATTACATATAATTAACTATCAATATAATAGTCATATTTTGGAT
>Ga0123340_1002453_pt1 | contig 16765 bp, 14 predicted proteins | sample SirMexnodulemix_FD_89961 | JGI IMG/M metagenome (GOLD analysis project Ga0123340, IMG submission 89961) | Root nodule microbial communities of legume samples collected from Mexico - Siratro Mexico nodule mix | ecosystem: Host-associated > Plants > Roots > Nodule | place: Mexico: Nepantla... | reverse complement strand
TATATATATATATATCTTTTACGCTCTATTAGTAAATGGGTTCAATCATTACATATCATCAATTTGATCAACTTTGTTTTGCACACTATTTTCTTGTATACGTGATCTTCCGTTAAACCGTCTAGTATTTGTATAATCTTTGTATATAGGTGGTCTTTCGTTAGACCGTCTAGCCTTTGTACAGGCATTCTTCTGTTAGATTATCTAGTCTATTTGTTTTCCTTAAATCGTCTAATCTATTGGTTAGTTGTTTTGACCTTCTTATTGTTTATTAGTTAGTTGTTCTCTGCTAGTCTTCTTTTTGCTTTCATTTTTCGTTTTTCGTTGTATATAGAAATGTCTTGCTTACCTTTGGCATCACACATTATACATATGTGCTTTGTTTTTTTGTTCACATCTGGTTTTCGCTTCCCTCTCTCTTTTTCTCTCTCTATATTTTTTCTTGCGATCATGGAGAATTTCATGAGCTCTTCCAATCATATCTTGAGGGAATGTTTTGCGTTCCATGTTAATATGATATCACAGCTCTTCTTTTGAAAAATCTGCATACTTTGTTTTTCTTTTTTCTATTTCTTGGTATCTTCTTGCTGTTTTTTCTTTGATCATCATCAATGGAAGAAGAACAATCGATGCATAGCTTCTTGTATCTTCATCCAAATGAAAACTTAGCCACAACTCTTGTTTCTCCTGTTTTAGACCCAACAACTATCATTCTTAGAGTATGTCTATGATTATGACCCTCAGTGCCAAAAATAGGATAGAATTCATAAATGAAAATGTCTCGCCCATTAAGAACTAATGCTAATTACCCTGCTTGGAACTTCTGCAACAAGTTGTTTCTTGGATCATCCATTCGGTTTCAATCCCTATACAACAAAGCATTATTTAGATGGATTTTGCTGTCAATATTTGGAATGATCTCAAAGTCATATATTCATAAGGAGATAACGTAATATTTTACCAAATTGAAGATTATATGGGATGAGTTAGATAACTATCACCCAGAACCTATTTGTACATGTCGAAACAAGTGTTATTGTAATGTTCATTCTACTATTGCTAAGAGGAAACATGAAGATTAAGCTACGAAATTCCTTCGAGGTCTATTAAATCTCATGTTATTCTTATAGATCCCACACCACCCATAACAAAAAAAATTTCTTATGTTCGAAAACAAAAAAGACAGTTTTCGAACTATTCCTTCTTGGCTAGCACCAAGAAGGTCAATTTCAATATCAACAACAGCCAACAAATGGCACAAAATACCAATATGTGTTCTTTTTGTGGTCGTAGTAATCATATAGACGTTGTGTGTTACTGTAAGCATGGTTTTCATCAAGCCAAGAATATAAGAGTTTTAAGAATGGATACAAAATCAAGAAAGTCACACTCACTGTGGAAAAACCGATCATACCGTTGAAGTCTACTATAAGAAGCATGGATATCCACCAGGTCACAAATTTTTCAACAAGAATGTCCAAACTCACAGTATAGTTCAAGATAGCAATTCTCACAGCAAAGAACAGCAGAATCAAGACAATGGAGGTGACATGCGCATAACCACACAACAGCATCAAGTTCTTATGGACCTTCTTCAGCATGCCAATAACATCAAAAGTGTGAACCAACCACAAGTTAATAAAATCAAACCTGACATCTGTTCAGCAAGGCAATGTCTCATGTAATATCAATGATAACTCTTGCAAAACCACATGGATCATTAACTCTAGCGCTGCAGACCATGTTTGTGCTTTCCTAACAATTGGAGGAAATTCTTTGCAGCCTTGACAGAGAGAATACCATCTTCTTCTGCTGACCAGACAAGCATGTCCTCTGCGTCAACCACCTGTTGATTATGGAGTAACTGCTGCAGCTGAGGAATGAAATCAAAGATATGATTAGGTAAACCATATGCCTTGCCAAGCATCACAGACCTTGGCTTTCAAACCAAGAATAAGTGACACCTGCAGCAGGTCTATTAGCAGATTTGGAGAGCATCAGCATTCTTCCAGAATCTTATATTCTTAGCATCCCAAAACCCACCTTGTGTTAGCTTGAATGTAGTTAAGGTGTGTTCTGATCCCAGGCCACACAACACAAGCGGTATATTTGACCAACAACATCCCCTTCTTGTTGAGAAATCTTTTTCTCATAAAATTAGTCCACATGTTCTCATCATAACAACTTGATTCTCTGTTTTTAGGTTAATAACTCCTTGTCCACCTTCATTATTGTGTTTCCATATTTTACTCCAGTTAGTCGTGACTGAAACTCTAGTCTCTCTACTTCCTGTCCAAATAAAGTTTCTAATATTTGTTTCCATACCCTTGACAAGATTAAGCGGCCATTTATAGATTCTGAAAGAATACTGCACTATCCCTCCAATCACTGAATTAACGAGTTGTATTCTTCCCATCATACTTAGTATTCTCCCCTTCCAATTTTGTAACTAGGGTATGGCCTTGTTTATCTTGGAAGTATTTGGTTTTGGACACTCCTTAAGATAGGCACTCCAAGGTAGTTAAATGGCAGGTTCCCTCTTACAAATCCTGTTATTTGTTTTAGAGTGTTGCAATTCTTAAAGAGATGTTTTGCTTCCAACAAAGAAGCTGATTTTTTTCAAAGTCAACTAGTTGACCAGAGGCAAGACCATAGTTATGCGGAATATTGAGAACCAACGGAGATTCTTTATCTCCTCTACAGAAAATGAAAATTTCATCCGCATAAAGCATGTGAGAAGGTATGGTTGTACTTGCAGGACTGAGCATGTATTTGATTTTCGCGTCTTGGAAACCTTACTACACAACCCTACTCAAACCCTCTTTAGCCAAACAAAACAACAGAGTTGACAGCGGCTTGCCCTGCCTTACCCCTTTTGAGCAGATGAAGATGTTAGTCGTGTTCTCATTGACTTTTGTTGAAATCTTAGCCGATCTGAGGATGGTGGTTATCCAGCTGCAAAAGCAAGTGTTGAAGTAAAAAATATGCAAAACAGCATTTAAGTAGTTCCAGTCTATAGTGTCCAAAGCTTTTTTGATATCCAATTTAAGAGCTTTTTAAAATATTTACAACTTTCAAGTCTTTATATTATACTATTATTTCTATATTTTCTAGCTTCTAGAATTTCTTTGATGAACTTTCTAGATGTTTGCATTAGCTTTTATCAATTATATTTACTTAATGTTTATGTATTGATTCCCTTATAAGTCATAGATTTTGAAATTTTGCGTTTGTATCAGAAAAAAGGTTGCCCTAGTAGAAACCAATAAGGGAAAGGAGAAGGTCTCAACTGTCAGGGGAGAATGGAAGTAGTTGTCTCTACAGCGACTGAAAATGCAGTGCAAATTGCAATACGTGTAGTGAAACGACAGTTGAGCTACTTTTTTAATTACAATGACAAATTTGAAGAGGTGAAAGGTTACATTGAGATGTTGGACGATACTAAGAAAAGGATACAACATCAAGTTGATAATGCAGAAATGAATGCAGAAGAAATTGAAGATGATGTTCAACATTGCTTAAAACAGTTGGATGAAAAGATAAAAAAGTATGAACATTTTATTCATGATGAACAGCATTCGAAGACAAGATGTTCCGTTGGTTTCTTTCCAAATAACATGTCGTTGAGGTATCGATTGGGCAGAAATGCTACAAAGATGGTAGAGGAACTGAAAGCGGAAGAACTTTGGAATAAAAGGTTTGATGATGTTTCCTATCGAGTACTCCCATCCATTAATGCTGCTTTGACAAACACTAGCTATGAAAGCTTTTTATCAAGAACAAAAACTACGGATATGATAATGCAAGCACTAGAAGACTCTACTGTTAATATGATTGGCCTATATGGTGTTGGTGGTGTGGGTAAAACCACTTTAGTAAAAGAAGTTGCTAAGAAAGCTCAAGAAAAGAAGTTGTTCAATGTGGTGGTTATGGCAAATATAACGAGAAATCCTAACATCATAAAAATTCAAGGACAAATTGCTGAGATGTTAGGAATGAGATTGGAAGAGGAAAGTGAGATCGTAAGAGCAGATCGCATTCGAAAGCGGTTGACGAAAGAAAAGGAGAACAACCTTATAATCCTTGATGATCTATGGGATGGGATGGACTTGAATAGATTGGGGATTCCATGTAGTGATGAAGATGATGGAAGCCAACAGGATGTTAATGATATGTCTGATTCTGGTTACGATAAGATGGAAAAGGAAGAGTTATCTTCCGATTCCAATAACATGACAGAAGCGAAGTTATCTGACGATCACAAGAGATGCAAAATTCTTCTAACATCTAGAAGAAAACAAGTATTGTGTAATCAAATGGATGTGCAGGAGAGATCAACTTTCTCTGTTGGAGTCCTTGATGAAAATGAGGCAAAGGCTTTGCTTAAGAAAGTGGCTGGAATATCCATAAAAAATTTTGCGTATGATGAGAAAGCCATTGAAATTGCAAGAATGTGTGATGGATTGCCTATAGCATTAGTTTCCATAGGAAGGGCACTAAAGAATAAAAGCTCCCTTGTATGGGAGGATGTCCATCAACAAATGAAAAGGCAAAATTTTATAGAAGGGCGTGAACCTATTGAGTTCTCTATAAAGCTGAGCTATGATCATCTAAAAAATGAGCAGCTCAAGTGCATTTTTTTACATTGTGCAAGAATGGGAAATGATGCTTTGGTTATGGACTTGGTGAAGTTTTGTATTGGTTCGGGTTTAATACAAGGAGTCCACACAATGAGAGAAGTGAGGAACAAAGTAAATATGTTGATAGAAGAGCTAAAAGAATCAAATCTGGTGGGGGAAAGTTACTCTAGCGACCGCTTCAACATGCATGACATTGTGCGTGATGTTGCTCTTTCAATATCATCCAAAGAAAAGCATATGTTTTTTATGAAAAATGGCATACTCAATGAGTGGCCTCACAAAGATGAACTTGAGAGGTACACTGCTATTTTCTTACACTGTTGTTATATCATTGATGATCTTCCTGGGAGTATACATTGTCCTAGACTTGAAGTCTTACATATTGACAGTAAAGATCAATTTTTGAAAATACCAGACGACTTTTTCAAAGACATGATTGAACTCAGAGTCTTGATATTGACCAGTTTTAATATGCCATGTTTACCATCTTCAATCATATGCTTAACAAAACTGAGAATGCTTAGTCTGGAGAGCTGCACTCTGGGACCAAACTTATCAATCATTGGAGACTTAAAGAAACTACGAATTCTTACTCTTTCAGGATCTAACATTGAAAGTATTCCGTGTGAATTTGGGCAACTAGATAAACTGCAACTTCTTGACTTAAGTAATTGCTCAAAACTAAGCGTAATACCTTCCAATGTCATATCAAGGATGAACATTCTGGAAGAATTTTATATGAGGGATAGCTTGATTCTGTGGCAGACCAAGGAGAATATCCAAAGTCAAAATGCTAGTCTTTCTGAGTTGAGGCACTTGAATCAGTTACGAAACCTAGACTTACACATTCAGAATGTTACCCATGTTCCACAGAACTTGTTTTTTGATAAGTTGGATAGCTACAAGATTGTCATTGGTGAATTCAACATGCTCACGGAGGGAGAATTCAAAATCCCTGACAAGTATGAAGTGGTGAAACTCCTGGTATTGAACCTCAAAAAAGGTATTGACATTCATTCTGAAACATGGGTTAAAATGTTGTTCAAAAGTGTTGAATATTTGTTGTTGGGAGAACTCATTGATGTTCATGATGTTTTGTATGAGTTAAATGTCGAAGGATTTCAGAAATTGAAACATTTATCCATTGTAAACAATTTTGGCCTTCAATTTATTATTAACTCAGTGGAACTGCTCCACCCTTTACTGGCTTTTCCCAAATTGGAGTCCTTGTATCTTTGCAAACTTTATAATTTGGAGAAAATATGCAACAATCAACTTCTGGAGGCCTCTTTCAGCAGATTAAAAACCATCAAGATTAAATCATGTGACAAATTGGAAAACCTTTTCCCATTTTCAATGGTCGGACTCCTCACCATGCTTGAAAAAATTGAAGTGTGTGACTGTGATTCTTTTGAGGGCATAATTTCCGTTGATCGACAAACCCCTAATAGTGATGGCAATATCGAGTTTCCTCAGTTACGCCTTTTAACATTAAAATCCTTACCTGCATTTACTTGTTTGTATACCAATGATAAGGTGCCTTCTAGTGCACAATCATTGGACAATGGGCGAAACAGGAACAAAGATATTATCACTGAAGTTGAGCAAGATGGCACCAATTCTTACCTTTCACTCTTCAATGAAAAGGTAATTTTTTTGTTTTGTTTTTTGTTAAACATTAACAAAATATGTATCCTCTTCAATTCTTTACAATCTCTAATCAAATTTGCATGTTATTCGTCTAAAGAAGTGAAAGGTCATGCTCATATAAGTCTTTCCATTTGTCTAGGACAAATCAATTGTGAAAATCAAAATCTTATGGTTGAGTAATTGTTCTTACAGGTTTCGATTCCAAAACTAGAATGGTTGGAGTTATTCTCGATCAACATCCAAAAGATATGGAGTGGCCAATCTCAACACCAGTTTCAAAATTTGCTTACATTAAACGTGGTGGATTGTGGTAATTTGAAACATTTACTGTCGTTCTCCATGGCTAGAAGTTTGGTGAATCTCCAAAGCCTTTCTGTCAGTGAATGTAAAATGATGGAGAATATATTTTGTCCGGAAGATGCTGAGGTGTGTGGATTAAATTGTTATTTAGTTCAATTCTTGCTATCATTTGTTTAATTGCATTAATTGTTATGGTCTTCTAATTGGTCATCTAACTATGAATTTTTACTGTAGGAGAATATTGATTATGTTTTTCCTAAGTTGAAGAAAATGGAAATCATCTGCATGGAGAAACTCAATACCATTTGGCAACCCCATACTGGTCTTCATTCCTTTAGCAGTTTAGACTCTTTGATAATAAGAGAGTGCCACAAACTTGTCACGATTTTTCCTAGTTTTATGGGGCAAGGATTTCAGAGTCTTCAAAGCTTGACCATTACTAATTGCAAGTTGGTGGAAAACATATTTGACGTGTCAATGATTCCACAAACTAGCGATAGAAATGAAACAAACTTGCATAAAATAGTTCTACAAAATCTGCCAAATTTAGTGAGCATATGGAAGGATGACACCTGTGAAATACTTAAATATAACAATCTGCAAAGCATAACAGTTACTGGGAGTCCAAATTTAAAATATCTCTTTCCACTTTCTGTTACCAATGACTTAGAAAATTTGGAAGTCCTTGATGTACGGAACTGCAAGGCAATGAAAGAGATTGTTGTTTGGGACAAGGGTTCAAATGAAAATACTATCTCCTTTAAGTTTCCTCATCTGAACTATGTGTCGTTACAATCATTATTTGAACTTGTGAGTTTCTACGATAGATCTCATACTTTGGAGTGGCCATCATTGAAGAGATTGACGATACTAAGATGTGGTAAGCTGGAAGGAATCTCTACAGAAATCTCAAACTCACAAGAGAAGCCAATTGTTTTGGCTACAGAAAAGGTAGATAACAGAAAGCATGAATTAAGAACCTTTCACTGAATGATGTGAGAATATTTAGGTCTTTTATTTTTTGTAAAAATTAACATACTAAATATCTTGACAAAAATGGTTCCAAATATGCTTTGACAAGGATAATAATTTATTTATATATTTTTAGGTGATATACAACTTGGAGTATATGGCAATGAGCTTCGGGGAAGTAGAGTGGTTGCAGCATTATATTGTTAATGTTCACAGAATGCACAACCTGCAATCAGTTGTGTTGTACGGGTTGAAGAATGTTGAAGTTCTCTTTTGGTTTCTTCATAGACTACCCAATTTGAAAAGGTTAACATTGGGATGTTGTCACCTGAAAAGGATTTGGGCTCCTACAACTTCACGTGAAAAAATAGGAGTTGTTATGCAACTTCAAGAGTTGGAATTAAGAAGCATTTGGTCCCTAGAGGAGATTGGCTTTGAGCATGAGGTGCTTCTTCAAAGGGTAGAACGCTTAATCATTGAACGATGTACAAACTTGACAAATTTGGCTTCATCCTCGGTATCTTTTAGTTACTTAACATATTTAGAAGTGGTGAATTGTATGATGAGGAATCTAATGACATGCTCAACTGCTAAAACCTTGGTTCAACTCAGAACAATGAAAGTAAGTTCCTGCACAATGATGGTGGAAATCATTACAGAAAATGAAGGAGAAGAAGTACAAGAGGTTGAGTTTAAACTATTAAGATCCTTAGAATTGGTTTCTCTGCAAAATCTCACAAGTTTCTTGAGTGCTGATAAGTGTGACTTAAAATTTCCACTACTGGAAAACTTAGTAGTGAGTGAATGCCCTAAAATGAGGAAATTCTCTCAAGTCCTAAGTGCTCCAAACATCCAAAAAGTACATGTTGTAGCTGGAGAAAAAGACAAATGGTATTGGGAAGGTGATTTGAATGCAACTCTGCAAAAACATTTCACACATCAGGTACGGATCATAAAATTTATTTATTATCGCTGATTAACTTCCATCAAATGTACCTCTACGTATAATTATTTTTCATTGCATTTAAAACTTTGGTAACAAAAACACATATAAATTGTATGCTGTAACATTTATGTTTAAATAATATGTATGAAACATGGCATTTGTACAGATTGAGTAAGACTGATTTCTACTTTAAGTTGGTCAACGTTTTCTTAGTTGTAGTTATCAAGTCTGATTTGATGTCCAAAATTCTAGAATAATTGTATTATACACTCCAAGTGAGAAAGTAATATTCACTTTTGTTCATATTCAATTTAATAAAGTAGCAGTATAATATATGAATTTAAACATTTTTCGTATCATCCAATTAATCTTTGATTGTCATCTTTAATAATGAGTTTCTTGGCTTCTAAGGTGTCTTTTGAGTATTCAAAGCATATGAAGTTAGAGGATTATCCCGACATGAAGGAAGTTCGCTACGACAAACCTGTTTTTCCAGACAACTTCTTTGGCAGTTTAAAGAAATTGGAATTTGGTGGAGCAAGTAAAAGAGAGATTGTAATTCCATCTCATGTACTACCTTACTTGAAGAACTTAGAAGAATTGAACGTAGAGAGCTGCAAACGAGCACGGATAATATTTGACATAGATGACAGTGAGACCAAGACTAACGGAATAGTCCTTGGTTTGAAAAAGCTTACTTTAAAAGGCTTGTCAAATATGAAAAGTGTGTGGAACAAAAACCCCCGAGGAATAATCAATTTTCCCAGTTTGGAAGAAGTGTTTGTAGATGGTTGTGGAACCTTGGTAACATTGTTCCCTTCAACCCTTGCCACAGATCTTGGGAAGCTTAAGATACTTTCAATACAGAGCTGTTACAAGTTGGTAGAAATTGTTGAAAAGAAAGAGGAAATGGAAGATGGAACAACCGAAATGTTTGAATTCCCTTGTTTGTCGAAGTTGTTTCTTTGGAATTTGCCACTGCTTATTTGCTTTTATCCTGGACAACACCATCTCAAATGCCCTATATTAGAAAGGTTACATGTGGCGTATTGTCGTAAGTTGAAACTATTCACATCAGAATTTCATCATAGTCTACAGCACCCTATGTTCAGGATTGAAGAGGTGACAAAGGATTAGTCAATAATGTTTTAACTTCCTTTTCTTTTCATTATTTTCCTCCTTCTAATTGAACTCATTTGATCTTGCTAGGTTGTTCCCAAACTGAAGGAAGTGGTACTGAATGAGAAAAATATTATCTTGTTGAACGATGGACATTCACCAGACCTCCTTCACAAACTAAACTATCTTGATCTATCGTTTGAGGATTGTAACAATAAGAAAGATAGTTTGCCTTTTGATTTCCTTCATAAGGTAACCAATTTAGAATATCTTGTTGTGAGGGGATGCTTTGGTCTGAAGGAGATATTTCCCTCTCAAAAACCAGATGGTCATGATGGAATACTAGCTGGATTGAATAGATTAGGCCTGCTGAAACTTCTTGAGTTGGAGTCTATAGGGTTAGGTCACCCTTGGGTAAAGCCATACACCCAAAAGCTTCAAGTATTAACAGTTATTAAGTGTCCTCGTTTAGACAGATTAGTGCATTGTGCTACATCCTTCATCAACCTCAAGCGGTTGGTTGCTAAGGATTGTAAAAGATTGAAGTATCTATTCTCATTTTCGACGGCCAAAAGTTTGATGAAGCTCGAGAGTCTACGTATAGAGAATTGTGAGTCATTAGAAGAGATAATAGAAAAGGAAGATGAAGATGGTTCTGATCAGATCATATTTGGACGGCTCACAAAATTATGGCTGTATTCCCTACCAAGGCTAGTAAGCTTTTATTCAGGGAATGCCACTTTGCAATTCTCATCTTTGCAAGTAGTGAGGCTATTTAAATGTCCCAATATGAAAACTTTCTCTGAAGCAGACACAAATGCACCATTGTTATATGGAATCAAGTCTTCAATGGATTCTGATTTAACCTTCCATTCGGATCTCAACATGACAACTGAAAGTTTGTTCCACCAGCAGGTAAGGAATTTTACATATATATTAAAATTAAGCTCACAATTTATTCAAAAAACGATAGAAAAATTAATTTTAATACGTGAGTATTGCATATATGTAAATTAATTATGCATATGAGGCTTGTCAATTATTCTGACATTGAGTTTTGTGACTTCTAAGGGTTTTTTCGAATATTCAAAGCATAAGATTCTAGTGGATTATCTTGAGATGAGGGGATTTGGAACCGTTCAACATCCAGGCAAAGTCTTTGGCAGCTTAAAGAAATTGGAATTTAATGGAGCAAGTAAAGGAGATACTGTGATTCCATATAATGTACTTTCTCACTTGAAGAGCTTAGAAGAATTGAATGTGCATAGCTCCGATGAGGTGCAGGTAATATTTGGTATGGATGATAGCCAGGCCAAGACCAAAGATACAGTCTTTCATTTGAAAAAACTTACTTTAAAAGACTTGTCAAATTTGAAATGTGTATTGAACAAAAGTCCCAAAGGAAGTGTCAACTTTCCCAATTTGCAAGAACTGTTTGTTGAAGGTTGTGGAAGCTTGGTAACACTGTTTGCCACAAATCTTGAGAAGCTTGAGACACTTGAAAGGCAGAGGTATGACAAGTTGGTAGAAATTGTTGGGAAGGAAGATGCAACTGAAAATGGAACAACTGAAACATTAATGTTTGACTTCCCATGTTTGTCCTCGCTAACTCTTTATAACCTAACACATCTGAGTTGCTTTTATCCTCGAAAACACCATCTAGAATGCCCCAATTTAGAAATCTTGCATGTGGCCTACTGTCCCAAGATGAAGCTATTCACATCAGAAATTCATGATAGTCACAAAGAAGCAGCTACAAAAGCTCCCATAAGCTGGCTACAACAACCTCTATTCATGGTTGAAAAGGTGACAACATTAAGTAGATTCCTCCTTTTCATTTTTCTTTTCGTTGTTCATTTTCCAACTTTCTCCCTTCTAAGTTCTAACTTCCACCATGCATTTTCTTTTGAATTGGTTTGGCTTGAATCTAGGTTGTTCCCAAACTTAAGGGGTTGACACTTAATGAGAAAAACATGATGTTATTCAGCGATGAACATGTGCCACAAGACTACCTCTGCAAATTAAATCTTCTCCGGCTATGCTTTGAGGATGATAAAAATGAGAAAGACACTCTGCCTTTTGAATTCCTGCACAAGGTACCTAATTTAGAACATTTTCGAGTGCAGAGATGCTTTGGTGTCAAGGAGATATTTCCCTCTCAGAAATTGCAAGTTCATGATGGAATTCCCGCGCCACTGAATGCCCTAACCCTATTTGAACTAAATGAGCTTGAGTCAATAGGGTTGGAGCACCAATGGGTAAAGCCATTCTCTGAAAAGCTTCAAACATTAAGGGTTATCAGTTGCCCTCAGTTGCAAAACTTAGGGAGTTGTGCAATGTCTTTCCTCAATCTGAAAGAGTTGTATGTGAAGGACTGTGATCGAATGGAGTATTTATTCACATTCTCAACTGCAAAATGTTTGGTGCAACTTGAGACCCTAATTATAAAAAATTGTGAATCAATAAAAGAAATAGCAAGAAAAGAAGATGAAGATGAAGATGGTTGTGATGAGATCATATTTAGAAGACTCACAACATTAAGGTTGTATTCCTTACCTCGGCTACAGAACTTTTTGTCAGGAAATGCCACTCTGCAATTTTCATGTCTGAGAAACGCAAATGTAGTTGATTGCCCCAATATGAAAACTTTCTCTGAAGGAGTCCTGAATGCGCCAAGGTTTTTGGGGATTGAAACATCATTTCAGGATTCTGATTCATTCCTCCATAATGATCTTCCGGAGACAGGTGAGGAATTCTTTATCTAAATTCAACTGTTTCATATTTTTTAATATGCTAAACTGTAGTTCTAGTCTCTTTTAGTTTTCCATCTTCTTATTTTTTTCACAATTTTAGTCTTAATATTTTAAAAGTTTGTATTTTTACATAGATTTATTTATTTTATTTTTATCTATTCAACATGCGTACTAGCTGGGTAGGGGTTATGACAGTGTATCATATATAAAATCAGTGCTGGGTGGGTAGGGTGTCCCTTATAGTGATAAGAGGATTTTAATATGCTTTGAAGGTTTTGTTTAAAATAATAAATAAATATATATATTACACTCCTCTACTCCTCAATGTTTTTTTGTCATGACTATGAAACTTTATCATCCCAATTAAATTGGCACATTAAATCCTCTTCAAATTAATTTTGTCTATCAGGAAAAAATTCTATAGCTGGAAGACTTGCCGCATTATTGAAGCACAAAAATAGGTACAGAAAAGACTAATTGGAAACAAGCAAAGTGACATGACAACAGTAGCCAACAAAGCCACCGAAACCATCCATCAAACACCCTACTAGCAGATCACAGTGTTATATATATATATATATATATATATCATTGTGACAAGTTGAATCTGTTTAGAACTGAGCATCATAGTGAACTTGCAGATGTAGAGGATCAATTTGATATTTCGATTGATCAGCAACGCGTTTTTTTCAGTTGAAAAGGTACTCAATTATTTCCTCTCTCGTTCTATTGTTGTGCTTGCATGTTTTCATATGCTTAAATTAGTGCGAAATTCATCAAATATGTCTTGAACAATCGCTAGGTTTTTCCAAACTTTGGTGCAATTATCACTCAAAAAGGAAGACGCCATGGCAATTTCGCAAGGACAGCTCCAGGCAAGGACAAATTCACAAATTTTACTGGTTTCATAACTCTCCCAGTTTGCTTTTATTTTTGTCTTATTTCTCCCTTAATTACATTTTTTGGTACTTTTCATTATACCTTTTTCTGCTCCTAAATTTCTTAGGTTATGCCTAGCTTGGACCATCAAGCAGTGGACAATTTGTTGTAAAAGCTGCACACCTCCTGCAAAATTTAAAACTTCTTAAATTTATGCGCTATCATGAGAAGGATGAATCAAATATATTCTTCAGTGGATTGCTTGAAGAGATACCCAACATTGAAAATCTTGGAGTGGTTTGCAGTTCCTGCAACGAAATATTCTCCTCTCAACGACCTAGTGCTGATTGTAGCAAAGTGCTTTCAAAGATGAAAAGATTACATTTGAAGAGTCTCCCACAGCTTAATGGCGTAGGATTAGAGAGCACTCATGGGTAGAATCCTTACTTAAAACACTTGAAACCTTGGAAGTGTTTTTCTGCCCTACCATGAAAATTTTGGTGCCATTCACCTTGTCTCTTTGAAAGTGGTGAATGCCACGGAATGTTATATTTGTTCTCATCCTCAACGGCCAAAAGTCTAGGTCTACTGAAGCAGATTTTCGTACGGGATTGTCAAGCAATACAGGAAATAGTGTCCAAAGAGAGAGATCATGAATCAAATGATGAAGAAATAGCATTTGACCAGCTCAGACTTTTGTCTCTTGAATCTTTACCAAACATGGTAGGAATTTAGTCAGAGACTTTCAAGTTAAAGTTCCCATGCTTGGATCAAGTGACTTCAAAAGAATGCCCTCAAGTGAAATACTCCTATGTACCTGATTTGCATGAATTAAAGCCTCGTGAGCAAATTTAATTGGAAGAACTGAGTTTGTTAGCAGGTATTGACTAACTAATGTAATACTTGTTAGGGAATTCACATGAACGTATTTGGCTAACCAACATCTTCATTTCTTTCCAAGTCTTTCCTAAATTTTCTTGCATGTATAAACTTTGTTCTTACGTTCCTCCTTGCCGTCATTAATGCATATGCTACGAACTGTCTGAGGGAAGTTATACAAACATAAATATCAGTTTTATTCTGATAGACTTCCTTCAATAGTCTGGTTTTGGAAAATGTGTTTTTGTTTACAGTTTCTAACACACCAATAATATAGTAGTGATAACATGGATTACACCTTTTATTATCTTGGCTGTCGAATAGTCCTTCATAATATATAACTTTTTATCAACTAAAGAGAAAAATCATATAATAGAGCACAAGAAGTACCGAAGTTACACAGAAACAACCAAGGATACACCTTATGGTTGGACAGAAAACACAATAAATAAACAAAATGAGCTCACAAACACCAATGCACACTCTACAGCTAATATCACTGCTATAATGCTCACCACCAACATGTCCAAGTTAAGACAAGATATTCTTTGCCTTTTATAACCTGACATACCTAGCCTTCCTAAATACAAATTTGGTTTGCTACTGAGTGTTGCATAACCATAAACTGTTGATTTGATACATATATCTCACTGTAACATTCCACAAAACAAATGAATTCTGTTGCCAAGATATCACCCCTATAATTATTGGGTCAGAGAACAAAAGCTTTTGCTGAAAAGTAGCTTTCTCGTCAAATCCTGCTAATACCCCTATGATGAACTTATACTCTTCCTCATACCAAACCCTTCAAAACACCACTGACTAACCCCGTTGTTCCTATTATAACCTGAACCAAATTCTGACTTCCCCTATTGCTAGAGCAGGACCTGTCTTCATAGCATGCGCCGGCGTTGACCATGTCACAGAATGACCCCAAATAACACCAACATGCATACCCTACAACAAACTTTGTTTGACTTCTCTAACAAACCACTCTAAATTCAGACAAAAAGCATAGCTACCACCTTTTATAGAACACTAATAACAGCAAAACTACTTCCCTGACCTGTCCACTGACTCCCTCAAAATTCAAAACCAGAGACTGTCCTCCATTAACCCCTCTTACACTGTTTTAATTAGGGATATTTCAGACACACTATTGGATTCAAACACCAATCCGGGGTATGAGAATCACGTCTTTGGTGCAGATGCGAAATCCACACCCAAGCCTTCTGTTGAACCCTGCTAAATATTTCCTCTACATCCACCTACTTTAAAGATAATCACATTTCTGAGTCCATATACCACATATCACTGCTACTCACATATTTGTCCACACTTTGTTATTATTCTGACCAAGCTGTGTGAACTGAAAAACTGCACCAAGTGATCTTTAACCGAGTTAAGGAAACATGACAGAATCCTAGTCCAGCTACTGCATATATTCCAAACTCTCACTGCCACGTTGCAGCCAAAGAATAAATGTCTTATAGTCTAAACTTCATATCCACACAATTATTACTCCCTACATACATTAGGGAGATCTCACAAGAATGAAAACAAGAGTCCAACATATAAGGAAACAAGAGTTTAACATATAAGGAAATGATACTAGTTACAACCCAAAAGACATTAGATTTATAAATTTTTTTTTTTATATATTAATTGAATTTCTCATTTCTAATCTTACACTTCGATACCTAAAATAAATTACAAAACTTTTGCAATAGCTTTTCTCCCCCACATATACATAGAAAAGTGATTCTATTCCTCGTTCATACATTTTTGCTATAATCTATAGCTCATTTTACCGAATAAACACAGATTGGATCATTCTTCCATTGCCGTTTGTCCTCTTCAGTTTGTTTCAGATTCCTTTGATTTATTTCTTGCATGTAAGATTTAACTTGTAGTGTGAACTTATAAGGCAACTCTATTTCATTACTAAACTTTAAATTAATATAACTTGTTTAATTCATATTGTTGCAGATAAAAAAAATTGATTTTTAATTTCAAAGATTATTACTGCATAATCTCATGTTAAATATCTAATAAATTACTATTAAGTAGTTTATAAGTTGATTTAAGTGTTTCATTTATATTTTAAATTATTTTATACTTCATGTTCAATATAATATAATTATGGTAGCAAACTATAGCATATTGCAATAGCACATTTCATGTGTGTCTTTCTTAATGGAGAAGGAGGTTGGATTGATGATCAAGAATAACTCTCGGTGAGAGAGTGACTTTCTTATTGTGAGTGGGGAACTTCCATGTGTAGAAAAAAAGAAAATGTCATAAGGAAAGTAGAGTGTGAGAAAATTTAGATAAAAAAGTAAAAGTGAAAAAACTTAAACTCTGGTTTACGTAAATTATGTTCACGTACATCACCACATTTCGTCAAGTTTAATAATAAACATTTTTATTAAGACTTAAATATACTCACTATTTAAGTGAAAGAGGTACACAAATTGTAAGATTAACTTAACAAAAATAAATATTAAAATAATTATATCGTATATAACATTAATTTAAATAAATGTTTAAAATAAATAAGATTAAAATCGATTAAAGTGACACTAACTTAAATATATATTAAAAATAAATTATATTAACATTAAATT
>Ga0123340_1002452_pt1 | contig 16768 bp, 9 predicted proteins | sample SirMexnodulemix_FD_89961 | JGI IMG/M metagenome (GOLD analysis project Ga0123340, IMG submission 89961) | Root nodule microbial communities of legume samples collected from Mexico - Siratro Mexico nodule mix | ecosystem: Host-associated > Plants > Roots > Nodule | place: Mexico: Nepantla... | reverse complement strand
CAATAATTTTTACTATAGCAATATTATATAATGCTATAGTAAAAATTATTGAAAATGTATGCATTGTATATTCATATTTTTATTACATTAATATATATATATATATATTAATCTTATTATTTTTATAATTTTATTATTTTAATAAATAATTAACTATAAATATGTTAACAAATAATTTTTTGTCCTCTTTATATAATAATACATATTATTTAACCAAATAATTACAGGATTATATTTTTAATATATTTTAGAATTTTGTAATTTTATACTTTTTATCAACTGAATGATCAATAAATAATAGGAAAAATAATTAAGTCCAATTTTTATCTTTATCTGACTTTTTAATTTCTATTTTCTTTCAAAATAAATAAAATTACATGCAACAAATTCTCACTCTCTCCCACTTCTTTATTTTTTTTTTTCTGCACAATTATTTCTTCCTTCTCTCTCTAATGTTTTCTGGTTTTCCTTCACTTTCTATCCATTCCACATATTTCATCACAACCATCACAGTCACGGTACATATATCATATGTTGTTAGTTTATTGATTCCAAATTTTAATTCAGAAGAGATCTAGGGCTCTGCCCTTGAAGCTCCCAATCTGAATATATCTCAACAGCATTTGTTTCATTTCGATACAGTATCTGATTGATAAAGGCATTGAAATTCAACTTAGTGCAATTTTTCTAAGGATAAAAGAAAGATCAAACTTAAGATTAGCATTGATATCTGTGCGCAGTGATTTGTTTGTGAATTAGAGACACGTTAAAGAGATTGCTTTAGATGAACATGGAGGTCGTCACTGATGCGGCGTCGTTGGACGTGGAATTGTTGCAGCTCCCAGACTTGTCCGCTCTGTCACTCAAGTCTAACGACAATTTCAATTTCATCGAGAAGCTCTTCGAGCAGTGGTTGTCGCTTCCGGAAAGTAATCGATTGGTACGCTTTCTTCCGTCACGAAATCTGAACATTGCTACATTGCTAATTTGAGGAGTCTCTTTAGTTTTGTTCGTTCCCTTCGTTGATACATTTGTGTGCATTGCATGAAGAATGAGGTGAAATAGATCAGTGGTGGTGATAGTATCCGTGGTTACAAGGCAATATTATTGAGATAATCAAGGTTTGGGGAAAAGATACATTGGTCTTATATTACTGTTCTAGCTCTATCTCTTCCCACAAATGACCATGGCCAATTTTTTGTAAATCCTATCTACTCCAGAACATTGTAAATAGATAGGCTCTTGGTTATAATTGAAATGTATAAAATGCTGGTAGACAATGCTATATAATTGGTATTCTGCAAAGTTGGTGATATTGTTTTAACATCTCCCTTTTTAATTATGCAGGTAAAATCGTTACTCAATGAAGCAAAGTCAGGTGTTCCCTTGACTGTCCCCGGGAATTGCTCTAGTCCAAATGCTACAGTAATTCTGTGCCTTCCATGTTTCCTGCTGGCACTGCTCCTCCTCTTTCACCAAGAAGTACATCTGGTTCCCCTCGCATTCTGAAGCAGAGAGTTGGCCTTTCCAATTTGGGTTCCCCTTTGAAAGTTGTCAGTGAGCCAGTTAAAGAAGTGATACCACAGGTTAGGGCAACCTGTATGCCTTTCTTTTTTTATAATTTGTAAGATGTATTACAAGGAGAAGGAAGATATTTAAGAACTCAACAAAGCATATCTAAAAGGCGGGTAAGGTATCCTCAAAACAGAAAAAGAAAAATACCTCTCAGAGAAGACGAAAAAATTCAGCCAAGATGCTCCATCCGATTACTTATATTATATGTGAAATGACAAATTTTATCGAGACAGTCTCTTGCAGAACACCAAAGAAAGGCCACAAACCATTCTATCCCATATATTTATAGCTAGTCAACGGACAGAGACATCCTTAAATATGTGACTTTGCGCAACAACCATATGTTCCAAAGAAATGAATGAACTGCATATTATCACAAAACTCTTACATTGTCTTTTATCCTAAGCTTGTGACTTAATCATTACAAGTTGTTCCAAAGTAGAAGGACACACACCCAACGCCTGCTGGCAAAACCTCCATGAATGTAAACCTCCATGAATGTGTAACGAATAATTTATACCAATCCTATTAAGAAATGCGTCTAGTTCTCTTAGCTTAGGTTTTGTTTGATGATATTGTACTGGGTTTTGCTTTGTGTGTTTATCTTTCTTTTTTCTCTTTGTTTCCTGCCATTTTGATGTCATAGCAAATTTTTGCTCACTTGCAGTTCTACTTTCAAAATGGACGTCCACCTCCAAATGAACTGAAAGAACAGTGCTTGTTTGAAATTGATCGATTATTCCATCAGCATATGGATGGCCTGCAGGTGCATGGTGAGATATCACACATAAGTAGCTGATATAGTCTGTAGGGCCATCTTGTTGCAACTGGGGAAAGTGATTTTAAATAAGTTTCATATTCTAGGTTTCTAAGTAGGCAGACATTTACACCAACCTCTTTAAGTTGAGTAAAAATAACTTATTTTAATATTGTGAGAGATCAAAAAAGGGATGTTCTATATGAGCTCACTTTCTAATGTAATAGAGTTGTAACAGCCAGTTCTGAGAATCATTTTACTTGTTTTCTTGAAATGTCAGAATTCAAATCAATTACTAAGGAAGTTTGCAAGCTGCCATCTTTTTTTTCCACTACTCTTTTCCGAAAGATTGACAATGGAACTGGTGTGGTGACAAGGTGTGTAATTTATTTTTCTGGAACTTGTTAACTTTTTTGTGTCATGGATTGCGATTTTTGTTTGAGCTGTTGAGAATTTCGAAGTTTTGGTCTAGGTATTGGGCTAGCACTACAATTATCATAAGTCATTCAGAAAATTCTTTTAACAGCTGACCTCCCGATTATTGAATTATTTATTTGTGTGAAAGCATAAGCGACTTGCTATCTACATTATCTATTTCCTCTATCTTGTTCTATTTCTTTTCTCTTTTCCTTTTTCTATTTTTTGTCTTCAAAATAGTTGCCAGCATCATGTTTATTATGCTTGAGGAAATCTCCACCATCACTTGTAGTTTATCTTAAGCGTATGGGTTCTTCAATGCCTTCTTGATTTCAGTTTTGGTAATAAGTTTATTTTAACAGATCTACCTTATATTTCATTTTCTAAATCTTCTGTTTAATATTGAGGGCTTTTTATTCTTTGCACCAATTTTTATAACACATTTTCTGGCATTGAACTATCCAATGTTCAAAGGAAGGGAAGCCAGACAGTAAATAGGAGAGACCAAAGTGAGGGAGGAAGCAGCCCACAATATACCATATAAAATGTAGGACAGGGTTACATCTAGTATAGTCTTGAGTCTGTATCTGTTTAATCTAGTCTTGGATGTGCTTTCTAAAGATTTACGTTAGTTTACTCCTAACTGCATGTTTTTAATGGTATAGTTTTGATTGAGAAATCAAGGAAAGAAGTTAAGTCTAAACTTGAGCTTTGGAAACAAACTTTGGAATCAAAGGGTTTTTGCTTGAATAGAAATAAGGGTAAGTATATGTATTGCTATTACAGCAACCAATTAGGAAAAATCAATTGGAAGTGCAACTGCGAGAAGATACCACACAAGTTTCAAAGTTCAGATATTTGGAATCAATTATGGGAAATCAAAGAGAATGTCAGACAGAGATGCAACTTAGATGACTAAAACAGCAAATCTCCATATGGATGGCACTATATGGGAAATCACCTTAGTAAATTGCCATTTTAGTCAGGAAATATATTTCTAGGCATACTGCTGAAACGCTTTCAGAGGAAATCCTCTTACTTTTTCTGAATATCACTTTCTGTCTTTTGTCACCATATGTTAAACTGGTTGAATTAGTGGGTGAAATTTTTTTCTTTTATTTAAAAAGGTATATTGGTTAATTTGATTCTCTCCTTTAGCCTAATGCAGGCAATTATTGATGAATGGTCTTGTGCCTTGTAATTATTATTTCCTTGTAAGAATTCTTAAATTTGTGATTTAATGTTCCTATAGGAACGCATTTATTGAATATTGGATTAATGGCAACATGTTGACAATGGATATAGCTACGGTAATATTCAAAATATTAAAGCAACCACAGCTGAGTTATATTACTCAGGTTTTTTTCTCTAATTTAATTTTCTTTCCTTTTGCTTTTTATTTCTTTTAAATTCCTTCTATTCATCCTAAAGGTACATTAAGTCTTAGACTCTCAAGATATGTCATTTCATATTTTAATTCCAGTGTCATTCTAGGCAGATTTATCTTTTTTAAGGGATCTTGCTTATTGATTTCTTTGGCTTTCATATTTCGTTCAAATCCATCTTTCTTATATTAGAGCAATACTCTACTACATTTCAGGATGATTTTAAGCCTGTGCTACGTGAGCTTTTAGCAACTCATCCAGGGCTGGAGTTCCTACAGAGCACGCCTGAGTTTCAAGAGAGATATGGTTTGTCGTTGTGTTTTTAATAAGCATGTGTTTTTGTAATGTTAGATTGATGCAAATGATTTTAAATTCTTCTAGCAGGTGTAGTTCCTTGGAACTTTATTACGCCTATCGTGTAGAAATTTTGTTTCATTTACTAATCAATTTCCATGAGATATACTCACGCTTGGTCCTTTTGTGACTTGACATGGTATCTAATAAGACCCCTATGTTTAAGGTGTACGTTAGGATACAGAAGAGAGGCACCAATCTTGATCAGAATATGGAGAGGGAATTGGGGGCCTAACTAAGTGCTGACTTGGCATTAGTGGTGTGGGCTGCGCACAAGTTGTTAGGAAGAAAGAAAGTATAAATAGGAGGTTCGTAGAAGAGGGAAAGTAGGCTGGAATTATGTAGAACTTGGGAGAGAATTGGGCTCTGTCGAATTTTCCCGTTACGATTTTTTTTTTCTGCTATTTCTATGTTCTGAATGTCATTGATTCTGGCTGGAACCTCTCTTATTAATACAACTGGAGTTGGTTGTTCTATCATATTTTTCTTGTTCCTATCCACATTTCATATAAAGTTAATTATATGATTAGGAATAAAGATAGCGGCAGGCATTAAAATAGTAGGATCAACAGAGTAAGAACATGTATATATGAAGCATAAATTTATCTGTAGTTTCCTATTTTTCCTTTTTCATTTCTACTTCATAATAAAATTGTATTAGTTTTTCCTTTTTCACTTTCATTACATGTGTAAATAAATAAATTAAAAATTAGTAGAGAATTATCTGTATAATTGAAAAAAAAGTTATAATGTTATCTTAAATTTGAACACAACAGATAAAAGAGAAACAAAAAATGTCAAAAAACCTGACTCATAAAAGGAACATAGAAAGTAATAGCCTAGGTAATAGTCATCACTAAGTCTACTATATATATGGATGATGTGTAACCTATATAAGTTGTTTCCTGTTTCTCTTTGAATTCAATGTGGACTTAGACTCTATCTAATATTAATCTTGGGTTACGTACAAGTATCTAAACACAAACTTCCTCGAATATTTAGCATAAATGGCGTGTGTAAAGGTGTCCGACTTTGCTTAAAGTAAAAAACATGGCTATAATGTACCTTGTCGCCTTATTATTTTGGGAATCTTCCTCCCTTGAGCCTACTTTTTTGATTTTGAGGGTGAACAAGCCCAGTCCATTTTAATATGGTATTAGAATTTAGAGCAGTGCCATTCAATGTGACCTGTCCTGACACAGTTCCACTGCCACACTCCTTATTGAAGTATGGAACCAATTTGTTTTTAAACTTTTTTCCTTAATTTCTTGGTGAAATCTGTAACAAACTTTCTGGCAACTTCTACTTTATATCGTGTTTCAACCCTAACTTTTAGTTCCTGCTGCCAAGTCCTCCGTCTAGTGATCTGAAATTATAGATTCCATCTCTATGTTCTCGCTTCCTCTCTAAATTCTTCCCTTTAAATCCAAATAAATTCTTTAGAAACTTTTCCAGTGGCCTCCTCATGGTCATTGTTGAAACTTGAAATCTATGCTAGTTTGGTTTTAACTGGTCTTGATTTCTGGTGCAATATTTTGTACGTATTGAGTACAATAATCTTAATTTATTTTTTCAATGTCCCAGCTGAAACTGTAATATACAGAATCTATTATTACATTAATAGATCTGGAAATGGTTGTCTCACTTTGAGGGAGCTGAAGCGTGGAAACATAATTGATGCAATGCTGCATGCCGATGAAGAAGAAGATATCAACAAGGTTTTGAGGTAGATAAACTATGATTATCGTTAACTTTCACAATTTCTTTGTTTAGGTGCAAAAACATTTTCATATTAAAATAAACTGGCTTTTTTGACTTTACCTGATAATGTCTGTAGGTACTTCTCTTATGAGCATTTTTATGTTATATACTGTAAGTTTTGGGAGCTGGATACAGATCATGATTTTCTGATAGACAAAGAGAATCTTATCAGATATGGTAACCATGCGCTTACCTACCGAATTGTTGATAGAATATTTTCTCAGGTTTGTGTGGATTACATGTTTCTTCTGTCATTGAGATATAAATTTTTATGACTTCAGCAACAGACCCTACACTCCTTCTCTTTTGAATGCAGTATGTTTAGTTTAGGGTGCATCCACTTTTATTAATCGAATCATTTATTGAAGATACATATTTGACTTGCTTCAATATTATTTCTCAGGTCCCAAGAAAGTTTACCAGTAAGGTTGAGGGAAAGATGGGATATGAAGATTTTGTTTATTTCATACTGGCAGAAGAGGATAAATCGTCTGAACCAAGTCTTGAGTATTGGTATTTGTTTCTCATTCATATCTATTTCATTTGTCGGTTTCTTTTTCTGAAAGGAGTTATCAGATTAGTTTCTCGGGGTGGTGCTTTGCTAGATTAGGCATATGGTTAAAAAGTGCTTTATTTGATTGGATTTTGAATGGTGCACATCCCTGTGCTGGAGTCCATGCTTATGAAACTTTATCTGTTGCTGGACGTCTGGAATGTTCTGTACATTAATCAAAGCCATCGTGCAAAAGAGAACAGTTCTATTTGTGGCAAGTAACCCATGTGCTTGAGACCGTGAATATGTTATTGTAAGTTTGGTTAACTGCATTCTATGCTCTGGTCAAGTGTAATGTCAAAAGATTTTAGTATACTAGAGAGTTACTGAAGGATGCTTGGCACATCAGAAAATCGGACAGTGGAAACTGAACTGTTGAAAATTTAGGCCATATTGTGCCGGACAATTGAAGGAAAATTGATAATGAGATGATCCTCTGCACTTTTCCATCTGTCTGGGTTTTAAGCCTGGAGTTGGTATATATTATAGGAATTTGCGTATTATGGGGTGTCCAAGTCAGTTGAGTACTTAAGTGTTTGTTTCTCCCCCTTAGCAGCTAGCTAGGTTTTGACGGTGGGTCCTTGGTACTTATCAATTGTTATCAAGGCTGGCTGTTAATGTCTTGGAAAAAGCTACCTGGAAAGGGTTCTGACCAACGAGGAAGTTGAGTGAAGTGTTGTTGAGTAAAAGTTGCCGAGACGTGCCCGAGCCACACATTGAGTTGTATGGAATGCTTGCTGGAGTATTTAATATGTTTCTTTCTCCCCCTTTTAATACCTAGCTTTTGTAGGTGTGTTCTCCAACTGTTTGGGTACTTATTATCGGTATACTTTCTTTTCATCCTATGTTAGTGTCGGAGCAAAATGATATGCTTTACATTGTCACTGCTCTTTTATATTTATGTCTTCAACAGAAAGCATGCTATTTTTAAACAGTGGATATTTGACATTGTGGTTAACTTCGCTTTCCAACTTCTTAACCATCATCGTATGGGCTGACTTGAAAATGTCACTAATAGGTTCAAGTGCATAGATTTGGATGGAAATGGAGTTCTGACAAGAAATGAACTGCAATTTTTTTATGAGGAGCAATTGCATCGGATGGAGTGCATGGCCCAAGAGGCCGTGCTTTTTGAGGACATATTATGTCAGATAATTGACATGATTAAACCTGAGGTTTGCCTTACCCACTTTCTTTTGCTGAGTGTTTGATCTTTTACAGTGTTATTGTGAGGTAACATTACCTGGAAAAGTGAGTGCAGATGTAGGAGCAGTTTAATTTTATTTTTCCTGGAATAAAGCTTATCCCAAACATATTGGTCCCCTTTTATTTTCCTCTATATTTTTGGTTGGTGTCGTGTCAGTGTTGATTTATTGTTTTGATGTTTTTTAATCAGTTGAAATTTTTCGCTCTGCAGGATGAGAGTCTTATAACTCTGCGTGATCTGAAAGGTGGTAAACTTTCAGGAAGTGTTTTCAACATCCTGTTCAATCTCAATAAGTTCATAGCCTTTGAAACTCGTGACCCATTTTTGATCCGTCAGGTGCATGAAACACTTGATAAAATTTATTGCATGGTTGAGTTATTATGTGGGCTTGGCTACTGTTAGTGACATCGTTAGTAATTGGTATGCATGCATTGTGAGAATAGGAACGTGAGAATCCAACATTGACAGAGTGGGATCGATTTGCTCATAGAGAATACATCAGGCTTTCAATGGAAGAAGACGTGGAAGATGTCTCTAACGGAAGTGCAGAAGTCTGGGATGAATCACCAGAGGCCCCTTTCTGAAGATATTTTAGGTGGGTGTTTATGAAATAAGACTTTTCTTTTGTCTTCTAACCATGCTACATGCTTAGAAGTTTGATTTATGTTACTTGAAAGATGAAATCAGGAACTTGAGGTCTTTGTCCAGTGCAGTGTCTATTCTTCTCTCTTTTTTAAATTTCTGAATTTCTCTTATTTTGGGCATTATGTACGTGTGTATGTGTGTATTAGCACGGGGATGAAAAGAAATAATGCCCAATAACTGATAGACTGGCCATTATTCAGAGACACTGGGCTCAGGATCAGCTTCTAAGTGGGGACTGACAACTTTGCTTCAACGAGTGGGAAATTCGGAAGCTTAGAAAATGTGGTTTTGGTGAGCAAGTTCCAACAATATTCTGATTTGCTGGCAAAACTTTGGGCCATTATCATGGAAGATTTATTGCCTTCTGTCGCTATCCGTGCAAAATGAGGACTTTTTCTTAGAAGGTTATTTGAGGAACTCAAGTTGTTAAGGAACATAAATAGCAATATTTTCTAACCTTTGGAACTTTTAGTAGTTTGCTTCAGTGATCGACTCGCTTTTGCCCCAGATCTTGAAGAGTGCCTTTGTTTCATCATCTGTGCCTCTGGTTGCCGTCTTTCGCTGATTTTTTTTTCTTTTTTTTTTTTGTTAGGCATCGAAGAATTTAACAAGTAATGTCACATTTTTTTTTAATCTTTCAAGATGTATGCAGGATGATATTGATTCTTCCTTATAGATACTACTTGACTGTTTTTTTCCTCTTGGAGGACAGTGAATTTTCCATCCAGTCGCTTTGTACACTGCATATATTTTCTTTTCAATTAGTCCTACATTTGTTTGTTTTTTCTTGAAGAAAGATGTAGACATAGTGATCTCCATCGTTATTGCTAAATCCAGATGAAGTTTAAAGGTGACCAAGGGGCGCGAAAAGAAAAGTTCTCTAAGATTTAAGATTGACTTATAAAAAGATGGAGCCTTAGTTTAAAGGTCAATTAATAATAGGTTTGAGATTGTTTAGTTGGATTGATAATTTATTGACACAATGTAGAGTCAGTATTTTTGGGCAAAGTCTTATTAACTTGTTAATTGTTTGACTGGAGAGGTGCAGGCTTTATTGACATATTTTGAATCACATTTGAACTTGTATAAGTGCATCTGGCTATACGTATGTATTGAAAATTATAGAAGGAACTATTATTTTGTTAGAATAAATGAAATTAACGTAAACTCGTAGTGCATCCCTTCTCTCTAATCCCGAGTGTTGTTTTTTAGTAGGGAAAGTGTTGGGTCAAAAGTGAAGACCAGTTCACTTAAACCATGGACTTCTTAATCGTACCGTTGGTACAAAGAGGAAATTGGAGTGGCATAAAGCTATGCAACGTGGTGGCTAATAGTACTCTTCTCTCAAATATCTGGATCCTTGTCCTGTGTTGTACGTTACACTGTCCGGTAAGTCATACGGTGCTTGCCATTTTAGAAAAATAAATAATCCTAACCTTTTTTAAGGTGCTCTTTTCTTAATGGCTTCATATCCGGAAAAGCTGTGGTCCATATCCTTATTATCATTTTCGATGGACCCCAACTCAGTAACTTTTGTCTAGATTTGCAATACAAAATACATCTCACAATTAACAAAGGAGAAAATTGACCCTAAAGGAACCCATCCACTAGGCAAAAAAAATTGCCATGGTGGTGGCAACACTAACTTAGTACCCCACAAATCTTCTACTTCTTTATTTCAAACAAATATCCTGCGCTTTTTTAAAAGTGGAATTTAATTTTTGTGGGCGTTAGATCGTTCCAGTTTATACATTAGATAGAACTTCAAATCCCACACCCTTTAATTAGATAAATTAGTTTCACGAGTATATTTTGAATAAATGTTATTAATGTATTCCTTTTGGAATAATTTTCAGCATGTACAGGCTTTATAGGGTGTCCTCGGCTTATTAGATTTGGTTGTAAGGAAGAACATAAATAGAGTTCACCAAAATGTTCGCTTTGATTTGGATTGGGTCATCAAGCATCGAGTCTAATATTTATAATAATTTTTTAAAAGAAGTTAAGAAAATTATATTTTTATTCTATGTTTCTAATGACTTCAATCCAATCTAGAACAAATATATAAAATATAACTACATAGCTTATGGCATATGAAAGTATAAGAAAGTAGGAGAATAAAGGAAATGGAATAATAATAATAATAATAATAATAATAATAATAATAATAATAATAATAATAATAATAATGTGGTTAATGTTTTCGTGATCAAATCAGTTAGAAAAGAAAACTTAATTGATTTAGTTTGGATAGTCTAATTAGTCAGTTAAACGAATGAATACTCTTAAGATAATAAAAATCAATTTTACAGTAAGTGGAGATACAATTTAACAATATATATGATGGAAAAAAAAAGGTTTATAATACTTTTACTCTGAATAAGATGGTGTGGTACATGGAGTGGGAAAAGGAAAGGTGGTGTCACACAGTACGAGAAGTTAGGTTGTGAGTTTGTAATAAAACTCTAGGTGTCAGTAGCCCATAGAGGAGGACTCAGCTACTTTACCAAACTTCAGGGATCATCATCAACGTGCTTCGCTTTACAGATATTACTTTCTCACGCACAATGCAAATCTCTTGCGAAATTCGGACTATTAAAGAAATTAAGACTTTTGGTTTTCCAGGAAGTATATTCTAAGAATAGCCACTATGCTTATTCCAATTCGTTCACTCCTCGTGTTCAGATGCAAAGAGAAAAAAAAGGCATAAAAGAGAATCCCCCTTCAGAAAAGTATTAAAATAAGCAGTTGCAAAGAAACAAAAGAAAAAGAAAGAGATTCAACTTGTAGAACAAGAAACCAAATTGATTTCTCTAATTCATGGCTAATTATAGAGACTTGTAGATCTTCAAACAAACAATTTTATGGTCACCTTGACAATACAACCTTGTACTTTAACGGTGAAGCCGTTGGTTGAATTAATTCGTAAACATTGCTGTCAATCTAATTTAGTTATTGTAAATTGTAACATTTTTAAGACTGTACCTTAAAAAAAACATTTTAATCATTAAACTATACATACAGTATGCTTATTATAAAAATAAATAAAAGCATATTTGGTAATGAGATTTATAATATAATAAATGAATAGTTTTAGTTAAGAGAGTTGAGAGTGAAGAAGGGTATGGTATCCAGCAAGGAATATTCGTTTTCAATACTCCGCCACACATTGGGTCCCTTTCTTTCCCCATCTTTCGCGCTTCCCCCTTTTTCTATAAAGCCCCACAACTGAACACAAACACAAACACAACACAACAACAACACAGAAAAAAGGAAAGAAAGAAGAATGTGCGAAGCGCTGAAGACACAGTACCAGGTAAACGAGGAGATCGGTCGTGGTCGGTTCGGAACCATCTTCCGGTGTTTCCATCCTCTCTCGAACGAACTCTACGCCTGCAAGGTCATCGACAAGTCTCGCCTGGGCGATTCAACCGACCGCGAGTGCCTCCAAAACGAACCAAAATTCATGACCCTCCTCTGCCCTCACCCCAACATCCTCCAAATCTTCGATGTCTTCGAGGACGACGATTATCTCTCCATCGTCATGGACCTCTGCCAGCCCCACACCCTCTTCGACCGCATCGTTAACGGCCCAATCTCCGAGGCCCAGGCCGCCCTCCTCATCAAGAGCCTTCTGGAAGCCGTCGCGCACTGCCACCGCCTGGGCGTGGCCCACCGCGACATCAAGCCCGACAATGTTCTCTTCGACTCGGCGGATAATCTGAAGCTGGCGGACTTCGGATCGGCGGAGTGGTTCGGCGACGGAAGCAGCATGAGTGGCGTGGTGGGGACGCCGTACTACGTGGCGCCGGAGGTTGTGATGGGAAGGGAATATGATGAGAAAGTTGATGTGTGGAGCTGTGGTGTTATTTTGTACATAATGTTGGGAGGGATTCCTCCTTTTTATGGAGACTCTGCTGCTGAGATCTTTGAGGCTGTGGTTAGGGCTAACCTTCGCTTCCCTTCTAGAATCTTCCGGACTGTCTCCCCCGCCGCCAAGGATCTCCTCAGAAAAATGATCTGTCGAGACCCTTCTAGAAGGATCTCTGCAGAACAAGCCTTGAGTAAGTTTACCACTTTCTTCTCTTTTCAGTTTCATCTTCATAATTTTGGGGATTTTGTGTTGATGGGTTCTTTTCTTGTTTGTAGGACACCCTTGGATCTTGAGTGCTGGTGACACAGCTCACATGACTTGATGAATGCAATATATATAGAGTGAGAGAGAAAGAGACACGACCTAAGCTGCCTCACATGGTGGGTATAGCTGATTTTGCCCCTTGTCTTTGCTCTCTTCTACTACGACAATAAGGTGGTCTACTCGTGGTGGCAGAGGAAGGAACGGAACAGAGGAAGCTTCTGTAAATTCTGGTGGTTGCAAGTAGATTTTTTCCCTTTTTCTTTTTCATCGTGGAATCTCAGACTCTTTATGTATGTATATGAGTCCAGAGGATCTTGTTTTGTTCCACTCTCGATGATTTTCTCTGTGTAGAAAGTGAGAAAGTGGGTTATTTCCCAGACTCCCCCACTACAAAGTGGAGTTCTTGTAAATCTAATAACCATAATAATAATCATAATTTTGAGTCAATAATATGTTACTGCCTTCTCAATCTCTTCTCATTTCCTGGTTTTGATTTCTGTTTACTTTTGGCCTGATCATCAATTCTGCTGTAAAAGAATCAATTTAGAAAGAGAGATGAACTCTTGAGTAGGTGAAACTAGATGAAGTTTTAAATGTACATTTTTAGTGGTTAATTTACTAATGATTTTGAAATTTATTTGGTTCGAACTTTAAATTTGACATTCTTTTGCACACCAAGAAGAACTACTGTGTATTTCAGAGACACATGTAGGAGTTAGTTTCCCCAAACAAATTTTATGAACAATTTAGACTTGCTGAAATTTCAAGCCACAAGCTAACCTATCATCTAGGATTACAGAGTCTTCAGCACGACTAAAGGCTTTTTTTCTTTGAATAAAATATCCTTAATTAGAATTAATTATATCGGTTCATAAATTTCAATTTCAATATCCAATCAAACAATATATTTGATTATCTATTGAGATAGTTTAATTTTAAAAAATCATTAATTTTAAATTACTTAATCTCTAATTCAACTCAACCCGGTGATAATTAAATTAAGTTGAATAAAATAAATATAAATTCAACTAATTAAATTATATTACAAATTAAATTAAACTCTATCCAGTCCCAACCCACCATCCTTCCCACCATATCGATTGAGAAAATTTGCCGTAAAAAATAATATATTAAAGTAAAATAAAAGAAGCAAAAAAAACTAATATCTACTTATGACCCTTGGATTTGTCTTCGTGTACCTTTTAGAAAATAGTTTTCATGACAGATCCATTTATAAATATTTAATATTTAAGAATATAATTTATGCTGAGATATTTTATAATATTTTTCTGATATTTTCTAAACTATGTTTATTTATATGATATTTATATGATATTTATATTATCTTATTTTTAAAAATATTACGCTAATATTTATGTTATATGATCATTTCTATATTTTCCTATAATTATACTAAAACAAATTCACTCATTTATTATGTTTTTGTTATAATAATACATATGTTATATAATATCTTAATTAATACGTTTTAAAATCAATTAGTTATCACTTTTACAAACAGAAGTTATATTTTAATTTTTTAATTTATTTTAAAAAATTTAGTTTTTAAAATTTCTTTATTTTTACATATTTTCCAGGAAAAAAATGTTTTAAATGTAGGTTTTCAATTAGATTGAGATATTGAAAAGTTAGTGAAGTGTAAACCAGTTTGGATCGAATGATATTATGAAATATATTCAATTTTATTAAATATACTCATTTTTAATGTAGTCTCCACCTTCAATTTTAATTAAGGTACTCAAACAATAAACTAATCTCAACAACTTCTAGATAAGGCAATAACTCTACAATTAACATTATATTTTTTCTTTTGCTTATCTTTAAAGTTGAACATTCACTTCAACGTAATATACTAGGTCATATAATAAATAAAAATGACTGATATTTTGAAACATGTGTGTAAACAATATGATGTTAGGAAAATTTGGTTTAGGAGGGAAAATAATTATGAAGAAAACGAGTTGGTTTTTCGTCTTTGTCCCTTTTCTGGAGAATTGATGTGACATGTATCTACTAACCAAGACCATGAGGACTACCAGTGCTCTGTTTTTAATAAACTCTATTTATTAAATCAACTGTTACGTTAGTTTCACTATCAGGAAGAATTGTGACTCTGTTCACCTTTTTCTTTTCTCTAATATTATCAATCAACGGGAAATCATATTGAGTATGATTTCCAATTTATTTATTATTAGTATTAATAAATTTACAACATGTAACAATTACCATTAAAAAAGATATTACTTGACAACTTTTTAATAATAAGAATACATAAATATGAGAATTATTTTTGTGCAATTAAAAATCACAAATGGCTTTGAATATTAATATATCATTATATGATTATTAAAGGACACAATAAACCGTTATATATTAAAATTGTTAAGAAAAAAAAATTACAATTGTAACTGTAAAGAGATGAAGGTGATTAAAATAATGAGCGAGTATAAGTTGATAGAAAAGCAGTCCTGCTTATGAACTTTAGGTTTATATTTATTGAATACCATTGAACGTGTGAACGTGATTATGTTCGGGATTTGGTCCTCTTCAGTTTTAAATTAAACCAAACTTTTTTCAACACAGTCTCATTACTTATAATTTTTTTATAATATTTTAAATGTCAGGATGCATGCAGTTCAGAATTCAAACTCATCATTCTTTTATTTTCAAACTCATCGTATAAATTATGGAGCAAACCCATGCTCTGTCTTATTTCACATTGGAAAAGGAAAATGGATTGAAATTTGCCTACTATTTGATGGGGTAATTTGGAAGGCACGAAATTGGCCATGCTTCATACCTCATACTGGTCAAATCTTAGATTTTTATACAAAAACAAAACTATTTAATCATATTTTAATGGGAAGACAAATAATTAGATTTTTTTAAAAAATAATCGTGAATATGAATAATGATGAGTATACACAACCAATTTAGTAAAGATTTAATATAAATCATAATAAATGGTAATTTTTTTGAAGTATTTTCATGATTTAACGAAAAGGGTGGAAACATGAAAAGAGGGTATGAAGTGAGAAGCGTAAGCAGTGACGTCATAAGTAAGTTGAAAACGCAGAATTAATTGAAAGATAAGCAATGGCGTGTATATATAGGCATGCCCTTATCAGAGTGGGGCCCAGTGTGAGTAAAGAGTATGACCACTTTTTGGTTTGGGACCATGACTCACATGTCACCCCTCCTTTTCATTCTCTCCTCCAAAATTTAATTTGAAAAGACGTGTTACCGTTTCATGCAAGCTAAATTACTGACTTTGTTCCTAATATTTGTAGTATTTATAAATTATTTATCGCTTTATTTACTTTTCAGTAAGAAAGAAGAGTGAGGATTTTGGAAGTTTGTATTTGTCCACTTCTACGTAAATAATATTATTATTATTATTATTATTATTATTATTATTATTATTATTATCTTACTCCTCTTTGTATGCGCAGAAAACATTAAAATGAATAAATAGATAATCAATTAACTATTTTACAAATTTTAACATTAATTATGTAAAATTGTCTCAACATTAAAAAAATATATAGATATCAAATTTTAGTTACCAAATAAAATAACGGCTAAGTATGATTAAAATAATCATTAAATTAGATTTTGATTGTTAAATAATTATAAAATAAAAATAATAATTGAATTTAATAACTAATTAAGTCAAGATAATTAATATCTAATATTAGTCACTTCTGCTATATACAATTAGTAATATAAGTGACTAAAACTTTCATAGATATCAATTCTCTTTACTTAATTGGTCACTAAATTTAATATTACTTTTATTTATTTTATCATTATTTAACGATCAAAACCTAATTTAATAGTTATTTTATTATAATTAATAATTATAAATAATTTTTTTTTGTGATTTGTGTAACAACCTAGAAAATCTATCATCTGAGTAGAAGTGGTAAAAGTGGAATGAACATTTGATTATTAT
>Ga0123340_1002442_pt1 | contig 16777 bp, 11 predicted proteins | sample SirMexnodulemix_FD_89961 | JGI IMG/M metagenome (GOLD analysis project Ga0123340, IMG submission 89961) | Root nodule microbial communities of legume samples collected from Mexico - Siratro Mexico nodule mix | ecosystem: Host-associated > Plants > Roots > Nodule | place: Mexico: Nepantla... | reverse complement strand
TTGTAATATTATATACTATATATAGAGTTTTTACAATGACTTAATACAGTGTTTTTAGTAACTTTTATCCAATTTCATCTCTTTAAACACTTTTTAGATTTATTCTTTTAAAATTTCAAGTTTATTTTCATTGTTCTTTACAAACTTTCTTCTATATTTGGAGCACTTTCATATTTAACAATTCTTACTTTCTAAATTATAATTGGTTCATTCTTTTCCTTGTTCTCTTTAGTTTCCAGTTATACAATTTAATTTTTTTACATTTGATTGCTTTCTTTATGACTTTATAGATTTTTAGATTAATTTTCTGATTTGATTCTTAGTCTATTGGTTGAGATTTTTGTTATGATTCTAAATATTCAAATTTCAACGTTCTTGAAGAATGTAGTTGATTTTGTTGTGGAAAACCCTTTGAATTACATATTGGATTAAGTTTAGAATTATATAATTATTTAAAATTAAATTAATTTAGAATTATACAATTATTATTTTAATTAAATTCATAATTATAATTTGAAATTGAATAAGTTGGATTATTTCTTATTAGCTTTCAAATAGGAATATTTATGAATTAACGTAGTTTTTGTTTTATAATTATAAATAGGCCCAAAATTAAATGATACATAATTAACTAAGGAGAAAATTAAATAATTAATCATTACTTTTGATTTTAATCATAGAATTTAATTAAAACCTCTTGAAATTTCTTAAACTTAATCCTTTGAAATTAAAATTGAAAATGAGATTAAATGTCAATGTTTCTTAGGAATACAATATAAGTTAATCAGTGGCACTATATTATAAAATCTTGTTTGGTCCATTTATGTGATTAGAGAATTGAATTCATCAATAAAAGGATGCTAAATATACATTTGTTATGATGAAACCTTTTATCCTTCGTATCCAATTCCGGTTTTATCATGAAACCTTCTGTTCTTCATATTTAATAGTTAGATAATATTGTTAAAGAGGACAAACCAACAATTAAAGGATGAAATTTATTTACTTTTACCATTAGTTTTTAATTTATATTATTATTTTTTAAATCATACTCATTCTAAGTTCATGGAGAAATATCTCTATAAATAAAAAACCTTTATAGAAAGATGAAATTTAATCTCTAAAGGAATATGCCTCCCAAACTTTAAAAAAAATCTTGATAGCTTAATTCTTCTTTTCATAGTTAAGAATTTTGCTTCAGTAAGATATAATATAAAGTTTAAAAATCTTAATGGCTTAATTCTTCCTTTCATAGTTAAGAATTTTGTTTGAGTAAAACCTAATATAATTTCAGAACATCATTAACTTGATGTTATTTTCTATGTTGATTCATGTTAGGTATTTAAATGAGAGAATGAGATAAGAGTCCAACCTATATAAGAAAATACTACTACCTTCAATCCAAAACTTTAAGACATTAGGTTTATGGGTCTTCTTTCTTTTACATTGTTCAACTTTCTTATTTCTACTCAATGTGGGACTTAGATTCATACTTGGACACTCAATCATTCTCCCTCATCATTTTCAAATACGATATAAGCATGTCCATATAAGCATGTCCATTTGCTAAAAGAATGGAGGGAAGAAACACTAACAAGAATAAGAATTGATTCTAACCCACGTAAGAGAATGACATCACGTTCAACTCAAAACCTTAAAATATTATATTGGTAGGTCTTCTTTTATTATATATGTTGCTCAATTTTTTTATTTTTACTTAATGTAGACATTAGACTCATACTATACTTACGTAACTTATAATTCAGCTTTAAGGAAAAGAGTTTAAACCATTTGTGAGTCATGAAATAAGTCATAGAATATATATTTATTAAATTCAATCCTCTTTTTCATAGACATCGTAATTCTAAGCATGAAAAAAATACATAGGTATGTTTCATTTTAAACAGATTAAATCAAATTGAAACCTTTTTCTCCAATCATAATTACTTATTGATTTATAATTAAAAATGTGAAATCCACTACTGATTTGGAGAAAAAGTAATTCTAAGACTATAATTATATAATTTTTTTAATGTTTTATTGATAAAAACCAATTATATGATTTGATTCCTGTTTTGTAACGATATTTATATCTCTAAAATGATTAATTCATTTTTGATATAATTAATATTAGAAGGAAGATTCATGTAATCTAATCTAGGAACTCATAATAATACGTAGTATCTCACATCACACAACAGCAAGACTAAATTGACTTCCTAAATTTAATTTCAACGAACTATTTAGCAGTATTAACCTAATTTTAGAAAAATTTTGGAAAGAAAATGGCAAACTTAAATAATTTTATTTTATTTTATTTGGTTAAAGGTCGTGTCTGGTCCAAGTCCGCGCTTAGTGTCAACTCCCTAAGATAGCGCGTGACTTCATCCTCCGTTTACCGACTCAGATTTTGCACGTTCGGAATATTTACGATATTGCCACCACTCTCATTTCCTTCTCTCTGTTCTGTTCTGTTCTCTGGCGATACAATTTCCTCTCCCATTTCCTTCTCTCGTTATCTTCTCTTCTCTCTCTTTTTCCGTAGATATGTCTTCTGCCGGCGGCGACGGTACCTCCGGCGAGCCTCGCCAGTACTTCTGCCACCAGTGCAATCGCACCGTCTCTGTTACCCCTTCCCCCTCCTCCGATCTCCTCTGCCCCAATTGCAACAGCGGCTTCCTCGAAGAACTCGAAATCCCTAACCCTAACCCTACCCCGTCCAATCATTTCTTCCCCGACTTCCCTCTCGCCGGGGCCGCCGCCATTCCTCTCGTCTTCCCAGGAGGAGCCGGCGAGCCATTCGACGATTTCTCCACGCTCTCCGGCATTCGATCTGACGCCGCCACCACCGATACTGCCCTCGCCCCCTTTGTCCTCCTCCAGAACTACTTGCAAACCCTAAGAGCCGCCGGCGGTGGCGGGAACCTTCAACTCGTGATTGAGTCCGGCGACCCCGGCGGAGCGTTCCGGTTTCCCGGCATCACCCACGGCGACTACTTCTTCGGTTCGGGCCTTGAGGAGCTGATCCAGCACCTTGCTGAGAACGATCCAAACCGCTATGGCACCCCGCCGGCTTCTAAGACGGCCGTCGAGGGGCTGCCGGACGTCTCGGTCACCGAGGAGCTGCTTGCATCGGATTCCTCACAATGTGCAGTGTGCAAAGACACGTTCGAACTCGGTGAAACCGCGAAACAGATGCCCTGTAAGCATATATTCCACGGTGACTGCATTTTGCCTTGGTTGGAATTGCATAATTCTTGTCCCGTTTGTCGATATGAGCTGCCCACAGATGATCCTGATTACGAGCAGAGGGCCCATCGCGGTGGCGGTAGTGGTGGCGGTAGTGGAGGTGGTAGTGGAGGCGGTAGTGGTGGCACCGGCAGTGGGGTGTCTCCCCAGGTGAATTGGAACCTGGCTGTGGGGCCTGGTGGTTCTGCGGATTCGTCTGGTGGCGGAGACAATTCGCAGCGGAGGAGGTTTAGGGTGTCTTTGCCGTGGCCCTTCAGGCAATCTGTTTCTTCTGGTGCTGAGACAAGTAATGTTGGCGGTGCCAACAATGATGATAACAGTAATATCAATAGTGGGGAAAACAATAGTGGGCAATCGAATTCTGGAAATAGGGGGAATCAGAATTTTGGGTCGGAGACCAGACAGGAAGATCTAGATTGAGAAGCACTCGTGTTTGATATGTAAGTTTGGATGTTACCTGTTTCTTTTGAGTGTTGAATTTTGGTTCTCTTGGATGTTTTGCTTTTTGCAAATTATGATCAAGGTTTTTGCATTGTGCTGTTGTCTGTTTCTAATGGCATAATTAAGATGATGAATTAGAATAAAAGTCTTACGTTATGCTTCGTTTGGCTTTGGGTTATTGTAGTGATATACTAGTTTATTTTGGCTCTTTGTGATTCTTCTCGACTGAATGTAATTGTGTTAGGAGTTGCACGTTAGCCATTAGGTACAAGATAGATATGGGTACCTCAATCAAAGAAATAGTGTGGTTTCTAACCATACAAATTCGGCTAAATAGTTGTTCTGTTGCTACTTTTGTTGGTGTATAATTTTTTTGGGGGGAGGGGATATGAAGAGCTTTGTTCTATCAATTTGTTAATTGTAGAAGTGGACCAAAGGAAGTGAATATGGTTTCTCTTTTTTTTCTGACTTGAAAAGCAAAAGTCATGAGTTAATTAATGAGTTATGGCGGACTTTAGTTCTTACCTCCTGGGAGATAAATATAGTCATTGACACAACAGCTTTTTTTTTATATCTCTTGTACTGTATAAGTATGAACTTGAACTTCCATGATTAGAACTTTCTTTTCATCATGTGTGCGTAATGGTAGAGCGTAGGCTTCCTTTTGCTAGGAAAAAGATCTACTGGAATGCTAATATGAAATGAAATGCATCCCATCAGGTGGGTATATTTTATAAAATGATTTACTTCTTGGCGATCAATGAGATCCATATTGTACTGTTGTAATTTAGGAAGTTGTAGTTTTTATGATAAATAAACTATGATCAGTATTGGTATATTTTGGCTAAAGCACTTTAAAAAATGCTACTTTTTATGTGATTTTGCCAAACTTAAATATTTAATGTACTTAAATAAGTATCTGTTAAATGACTAATTAGTTGGTGGTCCAACTTATAGGATAAATGGAATAAGGAGTTTCTATCCAACTTGTAGACTACTTGATCCACCTTGTTAATCCCATTAGTTGACCAAATGTATCCCTGCATTCTGTTTCATATAATTTCATGTGCATAAGATAATTTTGATTGGGACAAATATAAAGCAACTACAACAAAAGTCTTGGTGATATAAATCGCACGACATCATTGAGCTTGATCAAAAACCAATTTTTCAAATTAATAAAATTTCAGTACATCTACCTTCTCCTAGTCATATTCAAGAATAGCTCTATTATTTCTGATGTCTATCTCTGAAAGTCTTTAGAGTTTATCTCTTTCCCTGATTCCTCTGTCAAAACTACTTAATCCATAAATATGAATTAAATTAGGGATAATCTTTTGTATATCTTTGGTAAGGACATCTGAATTATATTGAACAAGTTAGAACTCAAAATTGAACCTTTATACTTTATCATATACTTTTTTCAGTAAGTTTTTTTTATATATTTTGGTTCCTCCCAACAACTCTTGTTGTGGATAAATAGCTTCTGCCATTTACCTTGGCATAATATGTGAAGTACAATTTGTGAAATAGTAGCATATTGTCCTGTTAATAACTTGGTGCTGCTCGTATAGTTGTCGATAGTGCTCAATTAAAGTCAAATTAAAATTTCCTGTCAGGCAACATGACAATTTCCTTCAGGAGCAAATATTCAGTATTGTATAAATTTTTTAAAGGTAAGTTATTTTTTTATTCTTGCTAAATCTGTAGGATATGGTTACTAAGAAAATCTTTTAACTATAGAAAGTGTTTAATTTGAAGGTCTTTCCTTTTTTAACAGACCGCACTTTACCAGAGTGCCATTCAGGAAGTCTGAGTGATTATATTCCAACAACTGGTCCCTATTTTATTTAGGCCAAAATATCTATAAAATCATTCTAATAATCATTTTTATGTTCTGTCATATCAAAAATCAGCTGATAAAGTGATAAAATGTAATATTGAATACCAAAATAACACTTAGTACTGCAATACATTTGCTACACCGGAGACAAAAGTCTCCTATGAAAAATATTCTGTTCACAAACTGTGCAAATAACTTTTAATTACACAACCTATTATATGATGTATACTTCTAATGCATAAGTGCTGTGATGCAGTTTCAAACTATGTAAGTCCTGATACATGATTATCAACCTTATTTTTCCATGCAAACCTTTCAGCTTGAACATTAATCCAAAAATGTGGAAAAATTGTGTAGACAGTAAGAAATAATTGTGGAATTGCTTCTCTTGATTTCAAAAGCAAACAATACATGGGTATTTAACAAAAACAAAATCCTAATGAAAGGAAATACATCTCCTGAAATAAAGCAAATAAATCTCCATAAATAAAGACTCTAAATCAGGAGTAAATCTACCAAATAACCTTCTAATCCGAATCCCTTAATTTTTGGGATTTCTTACAAGCAAGTCTATATTTATATTCAATCAATCTATTTTATTGTACATTAAATGTGCAATATTTACATCCATATTTCAACAAAATGCTTTCTAATAAATTTGCTATTGCAGAACCAGTTATGTTCTATAGCATATTTTCCTAATAATGAACTACTTGGAGATGGACAGCAACCATAACCCATACACTCTGACTCTGTTAGGGGTTTTGGTGGGGGATTCTTTCAAGCTTCCCAATAATCTTAGGTTGAGAATGTTAAGGTTTTATGTTTGGTTGGACAATTTAAAAACTAATTCCCTGGAACCTAGTGTTTCCTGAAATTGTTTGTAATTAAGTTTCCCACTGAAACTTTCTGATGAGAGGGGTTTGAAATCCAAGATTTTCGTGGAGGGATGGTGTTTTTATACAATTTTGTCTCTAATCCCGAAGAATATTTTAAACATACCAAACATATTTATGACATTTTCTGGATACAAGGCTTCCTGGATGTAAAAATATTTTGTATACTAAAACACCTTAATTAGTAAAATATAGGACACTGGGTCATCTTACACACGGAGAGAGACTAATGGAATGAAATAGGGGAAACATTCTTATATATTCTTCTTTTTCTCATATATGATCCTCACGAAAGGATATAAAGAGTTGTTGTTTTACTAAGCAAAGAACTTTTGGGTGCATATATATTTGGGGAGGGGGCTGTGATATAGAAATGAAATAGAAGTAACATTACTGAAGATCCAAGTTGATAATACTTAAAGAAAATTTAAGAATAGCTTGAGAGATCTTAACTTAGATCTCTCTACTTATTTAGATCATGTATTTATAAATATCACTTCCTTACAACAGATGCTTAAGGAAAGAGAAAAAAAAAAAAGGATTTAAAGAAACCTCTAGGATCCTAGGTTACATGTAGATACAACACATAACAACTTTTGATCATATGATAATATAAATAATTCTAACACTCTCCATCAAGATGGAGCATAGAAATTGTATGTTCCAAAATCCGAGCTCCTCAAGGATTTTGTAAAAATGTCTATGATTGGAGCCAACAAACTCAATGCAAATTTCCTTGCACAATTTTCTCTAACAAGATGACAGTCAATTTCTATGTGTTTTGTTCTCTCATGAAACACGGTGTTGGAAGGAATGTGAAGAGCCGCATGATTAGCACAATACATCCTCATTGTTGAATTTTAGAAAACCTTAGTTTTTGGATAAATTGTTTTATCCACACAAGTTCACGAGTGATGCTACTACCCTACATTTAGCTTCAACACTTGATTGAGCAACTACATTGTGTTTCTTGTTTTTCCAAAAATAATATTCCTTCCAATGAAAACATAGTTGTGGAACCTTTGTCTGTAGGAGACCTTGGCCAATCAGCATCACAATATTCAAATATTTAGGTATGTACTTATTTCTATATAAAAGACTTTGTCTTGAAGCCTTTTTGAGGTATCTGAGAATGCAAAGGACAACATTTTAGTGATCAACATGAGGAGCCTGCATAAACTAACTAACCATACCGATAATGGCTCGATAATGAGTGACACGATAAGTCCAACAAACGTTGTTAGGATAAGTTCTAATATCATCTTATATAGTGAATTTTAAGCTCAACTCAACATCACAAAATCGATTTTTAAAGTGGGGTTTGCATCCTCTTATATACTATAATTTAGCCATGTCTCTAATCAATGTAAGATCTCCAACACCCTGAATTGGACATCTCAAACGTGATACTAAATTGTTGGTTGTTCAGTAAGGTCTAATAGAGGGTGGCACAATAGGATCAATTGACCTTGCTTTGATAGGCTTTGATACCATCTTAGAAAGTGAATTTGAGTCTAACTTAACCTTACAAAACTTTCTTGTAAAATGAGTTTTCCACCCACTTATATACTACAATTTGGTCATATCTCTAGTCGATATGGGATCTCTTACAATTATATCATCAACATACACAATTAGATCAACACCTTTCTAGGAGGTGTATGATAATAGAAGACTAAATTATATGCTTCACTGTGTTTTAGCCCAAAAATTTGACAAATATGACTAAACTTTTCAAACCAAACATGTTGAGATTGTATAAGCCCATTGAGGTACCACTTCAACTTACAAACCAACCAAACTCCCACTGAGCAACAAAACAACCATGTAGATGTCCTCCTCCACATCGCCATGGAAGAAAAAATCTCAATATCCAACTGATAAAGAGACCAATGGTGAAGAGCTGCCACAATAAAGAAGAGAAGTACAATAGTCATTTTGGTTGCAAGAAGAAAAGTATGACTGTAAAATAGACCATATATTTGAGTATAGCCTTTGGCCAATGATAGGACTTGGTGACCAACCTCACCATTTGACCCAACTTCAATGGAGTACACCCATCCATAATCAATTGTCTTCTACTTAGGTGACATATGATCCAAGTCCCATGTGTGCTTATGTTCAAGAGCCTACATTTCAACAATCATGGCTTGTCACCTTCCAAGTTGATTAAGTGCTTTAATCATGTTTTTTGAAATGATAATAGAAGACACATAAAATAAATGAGAAATAGGAAGCAAATGCCCGATGATAGTCTAGAAAATTGTAAATAAGATGAGGATTACAGCCTACAGGTAGAACAAGAACTCTTTTGGAGAGCAATGGGTTGACTAGAATCTTCATTATTAGGAGTCAGAATTCAGTGATAATTGTGAATGACTTAATGAAAATGACTCACCATGTAATATGAGACCAATCAGTTGTGGCTAGCATTGGTAAGTTCTGATGGGTAACGACTATGACCCTAGTGTGTTTAAAGTTGTAGAGGAACGTTTGAAGTTGTAGAGGAACTTGGAGGGTTGTGAAGAGTCTAAAACCAGGTTCAACGACTATAATGGGGAAGATTTGTTGGACATAATCAACTTCATGAAGGGAAGGAACTTCAAAAACGTTGACATTTGCAGACATATAATACCTTTTTGTTTCAGGAGAATAACAACGATACCTTTCTTGCAAACGATAATATCCTAGGAAGACACATTTGATTGCTCTTGCCGATAGTTTGTCTAGACTGAAGATAAGTCATGTACAAAACACAACCAAAAACACGAGGAGTAACTTGAAATAGAGGTTCATTTAGGAACACAATGGAATATGCAATTTTATTATCAAGGGGTGAAGAAGGCATTCCTTTAATAATAATAAAAATTGTAAGAATGGCATCACTCCAATGATGATCTAAATCTGCACCAAGTAATAAGGTGTGTAACCAAATGTCTATTTTTCTCTATCCTATATCATTTTTGTAAGGTGTACTTGGACAAGTAGATTGATGCAAAATTCTATGTGAACTGGATGGTAGAAAATTCAAAAGAAAAATATTCTTTGGCATTCTAAAATAGCCATCTAATCAGAGACATTAGGACTTTTCTGGAAGACTATTATTGATATTTTATTTTCCAAAAATGAAATATATAGATGTAATAACAGTGAAAATGTTAAAAAAGACTTGCATTTAGAAGATGATGATTGGCGATTCCAATCTAGGTAAACTTATTTTGACATTTGTTGGTATTTACTTGTATGTTTTTGTTTAAGACAACTATGACTTCTTATTGTTAATTATAAAGATTGCTAATGTTAATTTATCATTCTTTAGAATTTAGAAGTATATAGTATGCGTTATATAAACTGTATAAAAAATGTTAAAATTGTAGTTATTCTGCTATACACTAGCATTTGTGGAGGTAGCCACTATCCTAGATTTAAAACATTGTATTTTTATTACAGACTACCTTCATTAATTTTCTTTCATGTTTAGTGCTGCTAAAATGACACGGACTACAAGAAATTTTCTGTACTTCGCGATCTTGATTGCATACTTGTTGCCCTATAGTGAATTTGAATTGGATTGGATCGTGCCCTTTTAATTTGACAGGTAGTTATATTTGATGATGGTTGTAAAGGGTTCTTTAAAACTTTATTTCTTCGTTTAAGGTCATGGCTTCACATTTTTCTGATGTTCTATTTTCATATATAAAGGACTATATAGATATCAACAAAAGAATATGGTTCATATATTCATCAAATTATTGAACTTTTGTTATCTTACCGGTATCCTATAGTTCTTGGTAGATTTAAATTCTCAAATTTCTATGTTTTTTATTAAAATTGTGGTTATTATTTTATTGTTGGGGTGTATGTACCTATCTTATGGATTGAGTGTTATGGGCTATAGTTATTCCTTGTATTGTGCACTTTTCTTATCTATATACATGAAGATGAAATACATTAGTTGAGGACAATAATTATTGATTCTTATCACCTCTAAATTAAAGTTGGTATTAAAGTGGGATCGATCCTGCGTCTTCTTTCATTGTCGAACTGTCACTATCCACTACCACCATCCAACATTTTGTTTTGCCTCGAAAAGTTAAGGTTAGGTGTGCCTTAAGGAGTGCAACCCAACCCCGGTGTTCACGTGACCAAAAGCTACGGGACATGCTTCCATGTGCTGATCTTCATCGGTGTTGCACCAGTTGTGCGCTCCACACATTGTCTTCCAGTGGTTAGAATCTTGGACCATCGCCATTCTTCTCGTTAGCATGTTCTGTGCATGTTTCTACCCTTGGTTCCCTATTTCAACCTCCTTGGATAAGTGGTCTAGTCTCTCCCTTCTGTAGAGTTATGGTTCCTTGGTCAACGATATGCAATGTTGTTCCGATTGAAAATAAATCTTGGTGGTAAAAACTTGACTTCCAGATATGTGTTGTTTTATGACAATAGGTTGAACACAATGTGTTAGAGATACTTGGATACTTCTTTTCGGGAAAAGGCTCTGGATATTTTTACTAATTATTCAATGTCTCTTTGATGCGACTCCAAAAGTAGCATCCCTCAAATAGACCAATCATGATATGATCTCACATATCCAAAGGCTCGAGCTACATTAAAAGAACTACAAGATTTCTTGTGTTTGACTCATTGGAGGACATCAACAAAAACCTTATCTCAAATTTTAATCATGTATATGATCAAATTCAAGTTGATGATTAAATTCCTTCTATGGACATTTTAGTTACTAGATTTCTTTAGATGCCTAATGGTAGCAACCTGTGGAAGAGGAGTTTGTAACAATCGAGGACACGTTGGCCGAAGTGGACGTTCACAATGCACATACCCCAAAAAATGGGTCATACCCAAGAAAGTTATTACTTCTTACGTGATTAGGCAGCCCATGTGTCTAAATTTGAAAAGAGAGGTTGCAAGTGTTCTAATGAGCAATACCATGAATATTTAAGGCTTAAAAATGAAAAAATCAACAATCAAGCTCAATCTTCTTCAACGCCAAGTGTTTCAATAACTTGTATTTCTAAGGTCAAGGTTTATGGATACTTGACACAGGTGCTTCTCATCACATTTCTCCTAATAACTTCGCATTTTCATTTATTTCTTCTCCAAAAATTCCCCAATTTGTTATAGTAGCCAATGGATCCAAAGTTGCATCCCAAGGAATTGGTCAAGTTCCCTTATCTTCTTTAAGTCTTAATTCCATCTTGAATGTTCCATGTTATTCTTATAATTTAACCTTTCTAAGTCAATTAACTTGCTTTTTAAATTGTTCAATAATCTTTTATGTTAATTCTTTTGTTATCCAAGAACATGGTACGGGTTGTCTGATTTGCGAAAGACATGAATCACGAGGTCCTTAGTACCTCAAAAGAACATGATTTTCACAACGTATTCTACATCAGTCTACTTGTCCCCACACACCATAAGAAATGGCATTGCAGAGTGGAAAAATAGACATCTCACTGAAATTGCATGCACCCTAAAGTTGAATACAATGCTCTTGTACGTAAGTTTGGGAGATGCAATCCTCATTGTTGGTTTACTGAATAAAATGTCTTCTTCTCTTGAAAATCAAATTTCCCTCACTTCATTATTTTTCCTAATGATCCTTTATTTCATATCTCTCCAAGGGTGTTTGGTTGTAAGTGTTTTGTTCATAATGACTAGGTAGATTAATGACTGTAGATTTAAACAAGTTTTCTGCAAATGCTATTAAATGCTTTTTCTTGGGATATTCTCCTTTTTAGAAAGGATACACATGTTATTCTCTAACAACCAAAAGATATTATATGTTGGTTTATGTTACCTTTTTTGAGGAGACATCCTTTTTTCTCATCCCCATGGAACTCCTTCTCAACAAATTCTCCCTGTTCCATCCCTTGGTCAGCTGATGATTTTGACTTCTTCTCACTTCAATCTCAATGAAAACCTGACTTCATCCCTTACTCATTGTTCAGCTAAAGTAGCTCCACTACCCATCCTTACATTCTAGCGCAAGACGCAAAAGATCCTCTCACGATTCTTGAAGTATCTCAAGATTAATATCCTCCTCCAATAGTTTTCCATGTGATAGATCCTTCTCCATCAACTCCTTCACATGACTCCATTTCAAATTGGCCCATCTTTCTTAGGAAAATTATTCAATCTACTAGTAATCCATATCCTGTTTATATTTGTCAAGTTATCATTGCCTGTCTCCATCATACTCTCTTTTGTTTTCTCTATATGTTGTACTCCTATTCCTTAAAATGTCCATGAGGCACTTAATCATCTTAGAATATGGCATGCCATGAATGAAGTGTAGGCTCTTGCAAACAATGGCACGTGTAGGCTTGTTCCTCTTCCCCCTGGAAGAAGACAGTTGATTGTAGATGGATCTATGTTGTTAAAGTTGGGCTTAATGGTGAAGTTGATCGTCTTGAAGCTCAGCTAGCAATCAAAGGATATGCCCAAATTTATGGACTTGACTACTATGGCCAAGTTTGTCATTTGTCATTGGCCACTTTACAATCTTGACACTAAAAATGTTTTCCTTAGTGGTGATATTAAGGAAGAAATTTACATGAAGCAGCCTCCTAGATTTGTTGCTCAAAGAGAGTATAGTTTAGTGTGTAAGTTACACCACTATTTCTATGGATTGAAACAATCACCTCGACCTTGGTTTGGTTAATTTAGTCATACTGTGCAGACTTTTGGATTAAAGCAAAGTGAGGAAGGTTATTCAGTATTCTATTGTCATACTTCTCTTGGAAAGTGTGCTCATCTAATGGTTTATTTTGATGATATGATTATTATAGAAAAAAATGCCACTAGGATTTTTCAAGTAAAGGAACAATTATTCGGCCACTTTTAGACCAAAGACATTAGTTATCTGAAATACATTTTTGGTATTGAAGTGTCTCGTTTAGAGGAAAGTGTTGTTATTTCACAACAAAAATATGTTCTTCATATTCTTAAGGAGACAGGGATGGCAAACTGCAAGCCTATTGATAGTTTTGTGGACCCAAATCAAAAGTTAATGGTGACCAAGGTGAAAATTTTCAAAATCCTGAGAGATATAGGAGGCCAGTAGAAAAACTTTGTTATCTCACTATAATAATACCTGGTATCTCTTATGCAATTGGAGTTGTTTGTCAATTTATGTTGTATGAGGTCAAGGGAAACACTCAAATACATCAAAAAGGCTCCAGGATAAGGATTGTTAAATGAGGACACGGGAAATACTCAAATTATAAGGTGTTGTGATGCAAATTGAGTTGGTTGTCCCATTAATAGGGAGATCCATCTCAAGATATTGTGTTTTCATTGGAGCTAATACTGTCTCTTTGAAGAGTAAGAAATAAAATGTTAGTGCAGAAGCCAAATATAAATCTATCACTTTGGTCACTTATGAACTTTTGTGGATTAAGCAACTCCTTCAATGTTGAAAATTTGTGAAGTTAAATAGATGAAGTTGTATTGTGATAATCAAGCAGCCCTTGTCTCCAATCTAGTGTTTCATGAGAAGCAAACACATAGAGATCAATTGTTATTCTCTAGTAAACCCCAAACACATATATATAGAAGTTATTATCCAACGAACTTAATATCAAATTTATCATTTCTAATGACTGGCTTGCAGACATCCTAAGTCTTTAAGAGAGCCTTAGTTTATATATTCCAAGCTTGGTGCTTGCAATTTATATGCTCATTCTTGAAGGGAAATGTTGAGATTGTGGTTATTATTTTATTATAGAGCTTTCATAAAGCTGTTTTGGGTGTATATACCTATCCTAACGATGGAGTGTTACATGCTATAGCTATTCCTTGTATTTTACTCTCTTTTTCTATATATATGAAATACATCAGTTGAGCACAATCATACCTATCCTAAGGATGGAGTGTTACCAGCTATAGCTATTCCTTGTGCTGTACTCTTCTCTTTTATATATATGAAATACATCAGTTGAGCACAATATATGATTTTTATTACGTCTAAGTTCGATAGATTTTTCATAGTCATTGTTGAACTTTATAGAAGTCATGCTTGCTTGCTTTAGGGGGAGCCCTGGTTTCTTGAAAGATATCAATGTGGAAATTGTTTGTATGAATTGTCTATCTACCATCATCGGCTTTTGATGTTTCTGTATTTCTCATCTGCTGATTTACAAACAAAAGTCAAAATTTCCTATGAGAAACGTGAGCCATTTCTCCACAAAATGTGATTTGAGATTTTATCCATAATTCTATCTTCACAAGTGGGTAATGTTCTTGTCAGTGACATTCATTGTAAAGAAAGTCAAATCGTACGATGTAGTATTACAGTTAGATTAGATATTTATCACTGAGAATTTTTAAACTGCAAAGATCAAGGCCATTGCTTGTGGAGTGTTGCACTGTTTACGCTATTCATAGCTCGTTCTTAGATTGGAGTTTAATTTCGGAATCTTGCCTATGTATGAGTCACTCTTTTTTCTATTTTTCTAATCAGAAATGTTACCACTTGTAGATGTCCTTTAAGCTACTTTTGTATTTTCTGTTCTTGACCTTTTACAGGATGCTACAATGTAGTTAGCGTCTTTTTTGTGATATTGCTTCTCAGATGCCATAAACTTCAGCAGGTTTTCATTTTTTTTTAACTTTCTTGCAGGTATGTGGAGTTTTTCAAATTTGCAGCATTTGTTGAATAGAAATGATGTTAAATATCAATTAGTGGTTCGTGACAGTTGAAAATGTTATTGGATTATAATGAACTTACGCAACTGTCCACCATGTTTTGAGTTCTTTCCATAACTAGAGCAATACCTGTACGATGCACAGGCAGAAAAAGAAAATTGAAACAGTAGCCCGTACTTTTTTTATCAAGAGAGTGTGTGTATAAGTAATAAAAAATTATGCAAAAGATGTGTAGGTCCACAATGCACAAAAAGCCAACACGTGGATGAGTAGAAAGATGGTTGGATAGAATTTATAATACTGCTACTATTGATGATATGTACATTACTATTGGTTCAATATTCTCTGAATTTTGTTTTCTGTTACGTGACTCCTGTCCTTTGCCCCTTCTACTCCTTTGTGTTTAGCCAATGAATCCTTCTGATGCATTGGTGGCAAAGCTATAATGCACTAAGTTTCCCCCCTAATGTCAGCAACATGTTCCTTGTTAGTCGAAATTTATTGAAAATCCAAATTTTGTATGTTTCACAATTCTTTATTTTGTAATTTTCAGTAAGTATCAATAATATTGAAAATGCATTAAAATTAGAAAGCATATTGTTATAGTCCTTCAATAATCTGAAAATATGGAGCAGAAGACGGCTTCAAACCCGCCAAAGGAAGATTTCTTGTGTGAGAAACTTACTTTCGTAGATGGGACTCTCCCCCATTCTATTTCTGTATTTTTTTTCTCTGAGAAATCCGTTGAGTTTTCCTTGTTCCAATGGAGGCGTGGCATGTAACGCGCATAGTCTTGTGCTGAATCTGTATGTCGAGGTCACGTTAGTTTCCTGATTTGAAACGTTACTCTTAAATTGAGATTTGCTGAGTAGCGTAATGACATTTGTTAAGTTTACAAAATAGTTGGATAGAAAGGTCAACTTATTCACCCATAAAATGGTGGCATTAACTTTGCCATCACTATAGGAGTTTAGGTTCTAAATGAAAATAGGTGGTGTGGATGGAAAGCTTTGGCCAATACCAATTTAGTTTTGACTTGACTCAGATGATGTCATGCCTTAGAAGTGAGTAGAAAGGTACTTGCTTAACATAACTTCCTCGTCGTTAACTAGTTAATTTAGAAAAGGTTACCTATATTCACAGAACATCAACGGTCAGATAATCGACACTTGTCATGAAAAGTTGAAGAAGTTCTGAATTTTGTATATTAGTGCCCATATAAGATGGAATGGAGAAAGTTCAGGGTCAAGCGTATTTGCCTAAGGTGGTTAGAAATGGTATTCATGCTAATAATTTAACCAAAACAAAGCTCTATTTCTAACTACGATCGTCATAAATGTGTTTGACTAATCATTTAAATCTTTTAAAATAACTTTAAAAATACTAATTAACTATTACTCGTAGAAAATTATATTTGGTTATACCATATAAGTCAAATCTCTGATGATGTGACGTGTTATCTAATTAATCTCCGTTTATTTATACGTAAAAATTCATTGAAACATAAAACAGTAAATAGGTGGTGTCCGTGAAAATGGATGAAAAATACTATTTCTTTTCCCATTACCATGGGAATGCTAGATGTTATAATTATTTTAATCTCACCACTGGCGAAAACACAGGCATTGTGTATGCACATTTTTATTGCATTAAATATATATATATATATATATATATATAT
>Ga0123340_1002440_pt1 | contig 16783 bp, 16 predicted proteins | sample SirMexnodulemix_FD_89961 | JGI IMG/M metagenome (GOLD analysis project Ga0123340, IMG submission 89961) | Root nodule microbial communities of legume samples collected from Mexico - Siratro Mexico nodule mix | ecosystem: Host-associated > Plants > Roots > Nodule | place: Mexico: Nepantla... | reverse complement strand
TTTTTTTTCAACACAAACTCTCTTCCTATTCTAGGACAACTTTATTTTAATGAAGAAAAAATGTAATAAAAATAAAAATTAGGGAGAAATAGTTTCAATTTATTATTTTTATGTATTCTATTATGCTTTTACATACAAGGTGTTATTATTTGTATTTTTATCTTAAAAATTCATATATTTATGTTAAGTCAAAATTTTACTTGCTTTAATTTTTTATAGTTTTGTTTTAATATTATTATTTCACGTTATATAATATTAAAAGACATGTAATAGTTACTAGTTTAATTATAAATAAACTATAAGTCAAATTCCAACGGATTGACTGAGAAGAGCAAGACACTCTGGTATCTGAGTAAATAACATGTTCATATTAAATAATAGCCTTATTTTACTAATTCTCAAGAAATTTTGTTTTACTCATTTTGATTTTATTAATGTAAAAATTTATTATTTTGGTCCTTTTAGTAAAATTTAGAAGTTTGTAAGAACTATTGTGGGCAGTGTTGGTGTTGAGAAAAATCAATATACATTTTTGTGTTTTCTTTTTTTTCTTTCTTTTCAACAATTTTTTTTTTCAAAATATCTTTTAAAATAAACCATTTTCTTAAATTATAATTTAATCTCTTCTTATATGTTCTTTTCACTGACAATCTTATTTAATATTGTTATTTCAAAATTATTTTATGTTTAAATTTGGACACTTTAGAAAAAAGTAAGAAACTATAACTCTTCTTATCCTCTGTTCTTCTATCTGCTGCAATTCTCACCCTTTCCTTTTGGGTGGATAAAACCAAAAACCAAAAAAAAAAATAAAAAATGGCACCCACCATTCACACCTTTCTTACACCCTCTTCTTCTTCCTCTTATGTCCCACCCTTCAAACTCTACAAACCGCAAGTGAAACAGTTCGTTTCGCATTTGGGGCTTCCAAGGCGTTCCCGCACATCTCTAGAACCTTCTTCTTTCTCTCCGGTGAGGAAAACTGAAGAAAGGATTTACGGAGAAGAATCTGTTTACCCTAAAAAAGGTGATGGTTTTGTGGAGGAAGAAAGGCTTGGAAAATCGTGTGAAGTGTACGTGTGCAACCTCCCCAGAAGCTGTGATGCAGCTTACTTGCTTGACATGTTCAGGCCATATGGGACCATTCTATCTGTTGAGGTTACCCTCTTAGCTTCTCTTCGCTTTTTTCTTCAATTTCAAATTCTGTTTTGTAATCCTTGTTTTGTCATTATGAATTAGCTCGTCCAATAAGAAAATGTCTGATCTTTTTGTTTTTAATTTTAGTTTATATATTAAAAAATGTGACTTTCATTCCTGTTTCAAACTTAAGTTTTCTTTTACAGCGTTTTCCAAAACAGGAAGTAAGGTGGTACTTTTAAATTGTGAATAAAGCTATTTTTATTTTCTTTTCATTATTGACATGCTAGGTTCACACTTCCAGAGCTTCTTCCATTTGCTTCTTCACTTATTCTTTTGGTTTCTCTTATTTGTTTGATTGTATCATACACTCTTATATTGGGTTTTCATGAATTTCTTTTTATAATTTAAAGTTACAAGCTATGATTCGTTCACAAACTCTAAAATGGATATAGAACTGAATAAGGATATAAACACCCTGACATGGCTAACATCTAATATATAAGATAGTGGACGCTGCATGTGTAAATTCATAGTATTGTCAATTCATAGTGATAGTAATATATAAATGAAAAATATTAGTTTGACACCAACGGTGATATTATATTTTCTGCATATTGTTAAAAAAATATTATATATAAATAAAATAATAATATATATTAGTGTTAAATAATATCAAAATGAATACTGTTGTTAAAATATCATCATTCTCATTATTCAAATCAGTATTTCTATTAGGGGTTTATGGTTTAGCATCATGTTTGTGTTCCGTGTTCACGTCTGTGTCAGTATTCTAATCAATATTTTTATTAGAGTTTATGGTTTAGAATTTAAGGTTTAGGATTTGTATTTTACATATTATCCCTATTAGATACAGTAAATCTGTGCTTATGTAATAGGTTACAGGATTTGTGTTATACAGCAAAGTTTCTAGTTCTTCTCATTATAATCTGAATTCTGAATCAACAATTCAGAAATGATAGGTGAGTATTATGTCTGAGAGTTTGGAATCTTTACTTCAGGTATGCCGGGATGATGAGACTAATGAAAGTAAGGGGTGTGGTTACGTGACACTGGGATCTATATACTCAGCAAGAAATGCAGTTGCTATATTGGATGGATCAGTTAGTACTCTGAAACTGTCTCTCCCTTGCTTGTATTAGAATCATTATGCCCCAGCTGTTTGATTTAATTTCTTTCTTCTGTTTTGAGTGAAGGATGTTGGTGGGCGTGAAATGAGGGTTAGATTTTCAATTGAGGTGAATTCTAGAAGGAGGGGTTTTAGTAAATTGAACTCTCCCACCAAGAGAATCTTGTACTATGAATCTTCTCATAAGTTGTATGTTGGCAATCTTCCTAAGACTATTAGAGCTGAAGAGTTGAGAGATCTCTTTAGCAGATTTGGAAATGTAGTTGGTCTTAGAGTATTATTTGATTTTAAAGAAGGGAAAAACCGAGCCTATGCCTTTCTCTCCTTTCAATCAGAGGCTGAACGTGATGCAGCAATGTCTCTCAATGGAACGGTAGAATCTGCTTCCACCACTTTGTGATTTTGTTTCATTTGTTACTGTTTGTTGCTTAGTTTGATCTTTCTTGCAGGCATTTTATGGTCGAACACTTGTAGTTAAAGAGGGTGTTGAGAGGACAGAACCTTTAACTGAAGCTTCATTGGCTGCATAATAATGGCAGCAATTTTGGTTTTTCACATGGAGGAAGATTTCTAGTGTGTATAGCTGACGCATATTTATGGGGCTTCTACACTAGAAAATGTTTGGTCAGCAAAAATATGGATTCATTCTATTCTGTTTTTCTTGTGTTTCAAATTGCAATAGAGTAATAACAATATACTCGAAGTATTGTTATTGAGTCAAATTGATCTTTGAGTTTAAGATGGGATCTGCTACCATTGCTACTACCACTATTGCAGAGAATTGTGAAGTAGAACGTGAATAACCTCATGCAGAGTAAGAACAATTGGAAGGGATTAGAAATAAAAACACCCCAGTTAAATGAATCGATATAAACGAAAAAGGAAAATTGTTGGTTTAATGTAAAAACTTTAATATAAGATTTAAAGAAATATGTTCATATATCTTAGGAAAACTCTCGGCAATAAGAAGAGAATAAGTTTTTCAGCTTCTATATTTTTTAATGAATGAATTCCAAAAGATACTAAGTGTCAAAATGAGTCTATCTATAAGAATATTCTAAAAGGTGTTTTGTTTCCAAGTTTTAGATTAAGTTTTTGTACAAACATTTCTTATGTTATTATTGGATAGAAACACTTTATCCATGTATTTGAATGATTAAATCTATGACTGTCCTTCGCTCTTGGCTAGGTAACAAAAACTTGGTTCCACTCTTGTCAATAAACACAGGCTCGTATCTTCTCCACTTTCTCTCATCTTTGAACGTTCTTCTTCCTATATATTGCTTAATTTCTTTTTGTCCAAATAATTCACATCTATTGCAATATGTGGAGTTATATTAGATAGCATATCAAAGTACAATTGTCTGATTCACTCCATATATTGTCTCTATAAAGTGGCACTCCACCAAAACATGTCACAAGTTCTCAATATTCATGTTACATAAAGACAAAATTATTACAATCAACTCCCCTAAAGCATAATTGGGCTATGGTTGGAATGATAATTATTACAATCCAAAATACAACAATGGAATGATAATTATTACAATACAAAATACAACAAGTGTAGGGGTGAATGGATTAATTATCTTTTCAGTCCAGTATTTATTTATTTTATTCCATTTATTATTACTATTAAATAAAATGATATGTCTATATTTAATATAAATGGGTCCATAGCTCAGTGGTAGAGCATTTGACTGCAGATCAAGAGGTCACGGTTCGAATCCGGTTGGGCCCTTTTTTAATTCTTAATTATGTTTTACCCAATAAGTGAATTTTTGTACACAAATTGTTTAAGCAAGCCCCATTTTCAAATCATATATTTGGCCATAATTTGATACAAGAAAATATTACGCAACTGGAGCATTTTTATGACATTTTTGTATATATTACATATCTCGATGCTTCCAAGAAAATATTACGTACAATTGGAGCACTTTAGGACATTTTGTTCAAGTGAAACTCAGGCTGAATAATCATCATCGATGTTACTCTCATCCCAACAATATAAAAACTACGTGGTGTCGGGAAAGAAAATGAATGATGCTTGTTTGAAAGGAGAGAGGAAGAAAACAAATCAACCGAGCGGAAAAAAAAGGAAAAGGAAAGAGAAAAGAGGAGGATGTTTGCTCATTGAAGGATTAGAATATCTCAAACTCACTAAAATGGCTTTTCTATTTGTACACGTACATACAGCACTTTGTGTATAATAAAAGCAGATAGAACAGCTAGTAAAATGTACATTGAGGAGAAAAAAAATATACATAAAAGAATAACAATGGGTTGAACTAGACTGAAGATATCTATTGTTAGTCTGTACAGTTGTTAGTGCTTGATCTCTCTCTGCCTACACTGTTGCCTTTTGTAAAACAAGTTAGTCACCGCTTATTTGTCTTCTCCTTGCCTGCAGACAAGTTTCCCTTGCGTCAGAATTAGGCAATACTAAAGAGAAACCATAATTTTCTTTCTTAAATAACATTACTCACCAAATATACTTGATTTTAAAGGAAATCGAATTGATGAACCCTTAACTCTTAGCTCCCGGTTTTGCTTGTTTCTACTTTGTTTCTCAATAGCAGAAGAACTATTGCTACTTTCGCCGGTAAGAAAGTTTGCAACTTTACTTACCTTTTCATGGTACACAGCAGGCGGGGCAAGCTTCAACTGAGGCAAGTTTTCTATTTGCATAAATCTCTGATTTTTCTGCAGGTTGCTCAAGATCTCAAACTGCAGAAAAAGATTCAATATAAATGTGTTGGAAGTTGTACAAGACCATTATATTGATGGGATTATACAGAGATTTGATTACATTTACCCGTGATATATGTTGTTGTCCATACATATTCTCTGTCAAATCACTGTCACGAGGATGGATGGTACTTCCATGGGGGTACTGGCGCTTTGATGAGAATTTATTGACCAAGCCATTCGTTGCAATGATTGATTTGTTTCGGGACTGCTGGAATTTGTTGTTAGGCCTGCATAGAGGGCATCCGGACGAAGATCCTTTGCTTGATGCCTCAATTTCCGAAACTTCACATTGGAGATGAATTGCATGGCCACAGTTAAAAATCCGAATTCCAGAGCTACCAGAGTTCTTTGTAAGAAGGCAATTACAAATGCAGCACACGAGACTCCTGGGAGCATATCCATGGGAGGCCCCTTTCTTGAGTAAACTCATTGTATAAAACGAGTCATCTTCTATTAACGATTTGGCAGCATCCTAAGTGCAGAAGTAGCAACATGAGAACAGAGACAGGACAATACATAAAACCCCTTAAGGATGAAGAGAAAATTGAAATTATCTTTCCGTGTCTAGAAAGAAGAACGGCAATTTGTCAATCAATTTATATTCTACACCGAAGTTATTTTACATGTCTACTTAAGAAAGTTCACTTTGTTCTCAGAAATGTCAGTAATGCAGAGAAACATTACATCAAAGTAAATAATTAGCATAGTGAATGAGATAAATAAAATGCACCAAGCAACTATTTGTCACTTGGTGGCATCCTTCAGACCCGTGCATGATAAAACTCATGTACGGGAGCAAGTTTATAACAAAATTTTATCTCCCAAAGAATGGATAACAAATACAAAAAGATTATAGAGTAAGAACTTAGCTTGAATGAATATTGTCATGTTTCTTACAGCACTTTTTAACTAGACTATTTAAAACTTCAATCAATCAATTTTAATTGGATAGTATGAGAATAATACACTTTGACCAGTGAATCTAAAAATATAAACAGACAAAATTGAACAAGTTAACCTTACCAGAATTCTTCTTTCAAAGCCATATGTTCCCAGCATTCCCAATATTGTAAGTTTAAAATCACCAAATTCTTGACTACCATTATCAGACAGAAGTTTAGACATAATTGTTGGAAGGTGAACAAAACCAATCATTCCCTCTACAATCTCTTTAATGAACTGTGATAGCAGTTTTCTCAAGATATGACCATTCCGGGACTTTGAAATTTTCCAGCTACTTTTATAGGTGTCCTTATCCTGTTGTGAATCTGCAGATCCAGCTAGCATTCCAAAAAAATTTTTACTTTCATATGCTCCTTCATCATTTGAATCGACCAATGGGTCACAAAACCTGAATTTCAACAAAGGGAAAATGGTAATTAACATAGAAATTTTCCAAATGTCAGCAACACAAATTTGGGAGAGCCTGTTCTTAAGATATTTAATTCATTTTATTATTACATACAACCATAGAAATCTGTAACCTTATGGTAAAAAAGTCTTCTTGTTTTACCCATTTTTACATTAAAAAGCAAAGCTATATTGTCACAACAATGAAAAAAGAAATCACTGATGTTCTCTTCTTTTTATGGGTAAAACCGTGACGTATCCAGACCAATCGTTGTTCAGGTGTAGTAGAATCATCTTAGAGATTGAATTTGAACCTAACTCAACAAAATCATCTTAGACATTGAATTTGAACCAAGTACAAAACTAAAAATTGTAAGGTAACGTGGAATCACAAACATACCTCTCTCACATTGAGAACTGGATTTCTTAAGCAAGAAAAATGAAAAACTAGACATACACATTTCAGACTTTGAGTTGAAACCTAACTAAATTTTACAAAATTGACTTATAGATGAGGTTGCTCTCTACTTATATACTATATTTTAAGCCCAACTCTAAATGACGTGGGATATCTAACATGGGCTATAGTCTAAAATGCAAGAAAGGAGGTCCTTTTAAAAAAATAAATGTTCGTTATAACTCAACCTCATTTATATCTTGATTATTTGGGGTGGGGGGCAACTCAAGTAATTAAGGCTCAAATAAATTAGTAAATAAAAAACAAATGAAATGAAGGAAAAGTAATTTGATATCAAACTCACGAGTCAAGTAATTTAAACCAATGTGCTTCTGACTCCTCAGGATTTAGACGAGGGGTGTTCCGCTGACACAGACCAATACAGGCACGCAATAAATTGTGGATGTCACTTCCCTATTGGATTAGTAACCAATAAAAGTATTAGGTCACCAAATAGATACAAACATACAAGCACACCATTCAAAGCATACTTGCATCTTTGGAGCTTCATTAAAATGTTATAATTTCAGGAATAGATAGACAAACCTCCTTTGTTCTTAAAATAGTGTCGTATACTTCCACATGTGAAGAACCAACTTTGCGATGGTTTAAAACTACAGCTTCCACAGCAGCATCAAGCTCAACGAATTTATCATTTAAATCAGAAAGTGTAAGTGAAAGAGCTTTACCAACATCACCAACCCTTTCTAATAAGAATGCAGTTGCATCTATAATGCCATATTCTTGACAGAGACGTAAACAATGTTCAACTCGATAGCTATCAAACATTTCCAGAAACTTGAGAACTGAGCGACCTTCGTATTGGCATAATAACTGCAATATTAAATAATGAGAAGAAAAAAACTAAGTTCCTGCTACAATTACAGCAATGAATTCCCCCAATACAGAAAAACAATTTAAAACAGACGTAAAATGATAAACACTAAGTAAATAAATAAAAAGAAGAGAAATGATGCCTGTATCTCCAACCCCATGAGACATTAAGTTTTAAAAGAAAGAAGTAATCACTAACCACATTAACAGTCAGTTCTAGATGGCAAAAAGAACAAAATTAAAAAATAAATGAAATTAGTCCTCGCATGTAAAGGAATTGGTACAAAAGCTCACCTCAAGGTAAAGCTCAATAAGATCATCAGGCACATGAATAGGTTTTTCCCGCATGTACTTGGGGAAATTGGATATATTCTCTAAGTAATCTCTGACTCCTTCAGGGTGATCCTTAACCTGCCTTCCATTAAGGGGATTCACAGTGTCATCCTTTCTCAAATTAGACAAGTCTAGGGTGCCAAATAAGTGAAGCTCAATGAGTGTCTTTAAATAAAGAAAAAGGCTTCTTGGATGAGAGTGAAGTTCAGTTATGATATGGGAACTTTCTTCACTAAAATGACTGATAACCATATGGAATGCACCCTCCCTACAGGCAACCAAATAGAGTAAATGTAAATTAAGATGTCTGGTTACATAAATTGAAATATAAATCATTATTGCTGCATAACCCACAAAAAGAATCCAACTAATTAGAGTAAAGCTAACAAGGAGGATTACCTGCTAAGTTCAACCAATGCAGGAATTCGCAATATGACTGCTGACCGAAATGCTACCCGGTCATTGTCAGTCAACTGAGATAATGCTTTATTAATAAAGGAGAAGGTATGAATAGGCTCATCTACATCTTTCATATAACTATCCAATGCAGCCACATATTCACGTCTGAAACTATGGATCAATCCACAAACCTAAAAAAAAAACCAGTAAAATTACTCAATCAGATAAAAAGTCTATATTTGGTATCACTGTGCTTCTGAAGACAGTATCGCCAAAACAAACAAGATACCTACCTGATGATAGTTGGCTCTTTCACATAGATCTAGCACAAATGATGGATCCCAGTCTGACTTAGGAAGTACTTCCAAAAGTGCTAGTACTTGCTTCTCTCTATTTTTTGGAGTTGGACCATGAACAGAAATATTGGTAGAGAAGTGACTATCAGATGTCAAATATTCCAATATTTGACACAGCACACCCTTTGAAATTTTAGCTCTTTGGAGAGCAACGTAATATGCAATGAACTCATATAGATATCCTATTTCCTTGGAAGGCCACTCTTTTATCAACCCATCTTCACAACTATTGAAGGTTGTATCTGTCTGAACAGTATTCATATCAATTATTTGAATGAGAGCATCGATTGTGTTCTGAACCAAAGCATTCTGAGCTTCAATAGCATTATCTTCTTTTTTTGCTTCCTCTACAGGTTTATTGGCTGAATCCGGTGAAGATGAGCAGGCATTTGAAATTTCATCTTCCATGAAAGCACATCTGAGGACATCTAATGTAGCTTCAGTGTCTAGCTTTAAGAGAAGATAAAGATTCCGGTGGGGTCCTCGGGACACAGAGTCTGAAATTGTCTGAGATTTCGAAGTACAGGAGTCCTTTAACAAAAACTCCACAAGTTCTATTCTAAGAGAAGGTAAGCGTGTGGGAGGAATAGTTCCACGGCCTACAATTATATGCAACAGATGAATCATTATTTTGTAGTATTATTGGTATATTTTTTTTAGTAGAAAAGGAAATAAAAAATATATATAAAGTACAGGGAAAAATATTACCTGGTGGAAACGGAAGACCTGTAAAGCAGTACTTGAGATAAACCAGCATTCTATAACTGTTAAAACGAGAGACAAAAGGAAAAAAAAAATTCATATTTAATAATTTTTAATGAGATCAGAAAAAAACTGAGAATTTTCACTGGCGTAAGTGAATTGTGTATTAGCTTCAATGTTTAAGCTTCTATTTTAAGCAGTAGATTAGTCTTTGTCAGCCATAGTTAGTTATGCCAGCTGAAGTTAGTTATCCTAGCTGTCTATTATTCTTAGAAAGTTAGTATTAAGTTTAATTTAACCTTAAAAAACTGATTTTCAAGGCAAGGTTTGCACCCTTTACGTAATATAATTTAGTCATATTTCTAGTGAATATGAAATCTTCAATGCACCCCCTGACGTTGAGAACTAAACATCTCGCTCATAAGACTACATTTGTGGGTTGTTGGATAGCAATCTGACAAGTGATATGATATACCTAACAAATCTTGTTACAATAAACTCTAATACTATTTTAGAAAGTAAACTTTAGACCTAATTCAATCTCATAAAATCGGTTTATAAAGTGAAGTATGTACCCACTTATATCCTATACTTTATCTTTAGAATTTTTTTTTTTCTTTACCCTTTAAATGGGAAGTTAGAATAGTGGGAGTATGCTAGAACTAGGAATGCTTTAGAGAGATTCCCATTATTCATTAGGTTACTAGCACTGCCACCATCTCAGTTTGTTCTCTTACCATAGTTACACTGCTCATATCGGCATTTCCTGTGACTTGGCATATTTTTTAACTTGAGAAGACAAACAAAATCCACAAATTTTACAAATTCATATTGGTTTTTGCCATGATTTAGAATTCACAAATAATACATGGATGGAGAGAGAGAAATAGGATACTGGAATAATAAGGAGAAAGGAAACATACCCAAGCGCGGTAGCACTTTCCTTTTAGCTATTTTGTAATACAGCAAACAGCTCCTCCAGAGGTGCCCTAAAATCATCTAATCCTTTATTGAAGACATACACCAGGGCACTATAAAGTCCATGCTCCCGGCATAATCTGACGACCTAAGGAAGGTATCAAATTAACCATTTGACAGTTGTGCCAATAAAAAAATTAATGGCAAGAAAAAATGTTTAAGAAGATCTAACAGGAACCTGATTAAAATCCAAGGATGATATATCCATATGAAGAACACATTGCTCAACCCGCTGTAACCACCCTTTGGTACTATAATACTCTACCAGTTCTTGCATAATCTAGACAAAAAGTGGGAAAAAAAAAAACAAAAAGGAAGAAAGTACTGTAAGAACTAACAATCCAGAATATAAATTTGAAAGTCAAAAAGATAATATAGATAAATGTAGCATCACACTGTCAAAAAAGCTTGACATAATCCAATACCTCAGGAGGTAGAGATCCAAGCATGTCTTTCAAAATATATGGCTCCAGAAGCTCCAAAAATGTTTCTGGAAAAAATTATTAAGTATTTGTACTGTTATCCATTTGAAGTTGGAAAAGACTGCATTAATTATGTAAGAGTGTTTACACAAACTATTCATCTTTCCTGGTGCAAGTAATCTCAATAACCAATTGTGAAAATAGCTTTAGTACAATATCCATTTAACCTTGCAATCACTAATCAAAGAAAAGTAAGAGAATTAAACTGTTGATGACAATGTAATAATTTCAAATGAATATTCAATTAATTTTCTTTTCATGATTCTTTTAAGGTCTTTGTTTATGGCTTAATGTTTGGCATTTAGGAAGTAAAGTGGCAATAAGAGCATAAGCTCAATGTTGCAAAGAGAATGGATTAGCTATTATCACAAATAAATGCATCAAAGAGAAAGTAGGAGTAACAAAGATTGAAACATCGGGAAATACATGTAGAATTGCATCTGAGATGGTTTGGCCAAGTAAGAATAAGATAAATATAGACCCCAAATAAGAACGTTAACCAGATAGAGAATAGACCGAGTGTTAGGTATTGTTAGATATAATACCTTTTTAATGGTTTTACTTTGAGGATATGGTTTTCAACAAAATATTTTATGCCATGTGATCATGAATATTTTACTGAGATATCATTAATTAGCTCACATAGATTACACTAATTGCCAGAGGAAGAAGATTATACAAAAGAATAAATACTTTCGGTTTTTATATATTTTCAAATACAGAGCATTTGTTTCAATCATGGAGAGAGAAAATTTTGAACAACCAAATATATTAGAAGATGTTCTATGATTACTCTTTCGTTTTGGTTTGTAAAGAATGAACTTCTATCAACGTTTTGTTCTTTTCACTCTGCATCCCCTTTTTTAGAGCCATCACTTGTCAATTTAAAAAATCATTGAGTTATTAAACTAAACTAAATTGTTAACCAAAAGAAATAATTGACGCTGGTTCTGAAAAGGATCAAAACAAGAAGTGAAATGAAAAGAGATGCCCTCTTAACAACATACTACCACACAATGCTAAGACAAAGGGTTACCTCGCTGTTGAACACCCACGAACTTGGAGAAAATTTCATCAAAAAGAATATCCATCCGTTTGATATGACAACAAAATTCAACAGCAACCCCACCAACACGGGTATATTGCTCCTTTATCTCACAATGCACTGAATTGCTTCTACTATTTGAATCATTGGATTGGTCCACTTTACCAATTTGGTTGCAGAATGCCACTGAAATATAGGAGAACACTTCATCAACATATGATGCAAGCAACTCCACCAAGAAGGGCATTATGGCCTCATGTACAGCATCCAAGGTTCTAGGAAGGTCAATAACCCCATGAGCATGGCCATCATAAAGAGTCATTGCCATGTTCAAGGCACCCATCCAGTCACCTGCCTTCCGCAAAACAGAAATACGCTCTTTCCAAGGTAGAAGACGAGAAATGAGAAGATGTGTTGGACCAAGTATATAAATAGAAGCTCCTCTTACAGCAACAGAGTTATGATAAGCTTTCTCAGGATTTCCAAATACATTGATGAAGTGAGTATGATAAGAGACTAGATCATCTCCTCCAATACCATCTACGGCAATACTTGTTTGGTGAATCACAGTTCCATCCTTGGAAAATAAATACAGTTGTCCACTTGAAGTTTGAACTTCTAGCATCTGAGCAATAAAATATCTCTTTAACTACCCAAATAGCAAAGAAGCAAAGAGATGCAAAAGGAAGTGTGAAAGGAAACAAGACGGACACACCCAGACAGAAAAAAAATAGTGGCCAAACATCTAGCTAATCCAGGGACAGAAGAGGATGTAATACCTGATCATCCAACCATGCTAGACCTATAGCTGCACCTTCGAGAGACCATCTTCCATATACTTTTAGTTCTGATTTGACCAACTTTGCAACCAAAACCTTACGTTCCCAAGCAATTGCAAGCAATGAAACTCTTTCGATAGCTTCTGCAGACGTATTTTCTACAAGAGCAAGAAATATTTAGAAAAAAGTCAACATCAATTATAGTTTGTGATAAAATGAACCAGTACCAGTAGAAGTATGTGTCTGTGTCATGTATTTCCATGCAGTATACGGCATAGACCCCTCCCTAACCCCATCTGGCCTAGAGAGTTGAGCATAGACTTGCAATGTAGGGCTCAGCCGTACCTACAACAAAGAAGTCTCAACAGATGAAGGAAAAAATATGGCACAAAAGGCACATTGAACCAGCACAAACATCAGATTTCCATACCACCAATGCAGTTTGATGGGTTACAAATACAACCACACCTTCTTCCAACAAAGAAGAAGATTCATTGAAGAGTTTCCAACCTGCATCTCCGCCAACAACACCCATCATGCTGCTTATACTGCTGGCTGGGGCTGAGGTGTTTCCCTGAGAAAAAGGAGACGCACCTCCACTGAAGTCATCGAAAAGGAGTGGTGAAGCTGAAAGCACCAAGCCTGTACTTTGCCCATCAAGAAGACACTACAAGATTAACCCAAGTTAAACAAAGGAGAAATGTGAGATGCTTGGATACTAAATTAACTCACGTTGCTAGACTCAGCCCATTGTCTACATTACAATGAAAAATGTTATATACCTGAGTTTTGATGGAGAATCTACTAAACAGAGGAACAACTGAGATAATGTGCAAGAGAACCAGACCCTTACAATCACCAGTAACTGCTTTAAATTGACGAGTATTCTGAGGATCTTGTCCAAGAAATAAGGTATGTACAACCGGTGCTGTATGCTCACCACTAATAACTTTTGCCACAACCCCTTTCTGTACATCCCACAGGATTAGATGACCATCACCATAACCAGCTAAAAGAAGGTCTCCTTGTTGATTGAAAGACATGGATGTCACTGGAGCACGCAACCGATCACCTTGTATACCAAGCAGCAACATCTAACAAGTAAATAGCATATATTGATAAATGATGTCAGAGCTGATACCAAAACTCAATTACATAAATGCTTGAAATTATAAGCATCAGCATTACTGATTTGTGCATTGTCTAGTAATCATTTAAAGAGTGTCTTAATAGTACACCATTAATAATGTGTGCATGTGTGTTGGGGAGGCAGGTTTTTTTTTCTTGTGAGGTAGTTTAATCCATTATTTTTGCAAAAACAAAAAAATCGTTTGCATGTCCATATTTTTTTCTCATTCCTCAGATATTTCAGTCCAATCTGATAGAATGTGCTTTTAATGTGAAATCTAAAAGAAAAACTTATCAAGTTAAAAGATAACAACAGACATAATATTACTATTGGAAAGTCATCTTAATTGTGGTACTCCTGACAGGCCTTAATCGGTCTGCCTACATTGAAGCCTCCAGAACCTTCATAATCATAGTACTAGGAATGAGAGGATATGTTTAGTCCTACATTGCCTTAGCGACATGACCTAACTAATGCTTATAAGGCTGCTCACCTTATAAGTTTGTTTAGAGCTGATTTAAACCTAAGTCTAAATTTGAAGATCACATCAAGATCTATCATATATCCATTGTTGGGTAACTTGCATTGTCCACAATCCCAGCCCACAGCCCTTGGCATGAGGGTTGTGTTGGAAAGCCACCACAATTGCATCCTCTTTGGGTTACCTTCATTGCAGCCTCTTTCATTGTACTAGGCAGTGTTGTCAATTATAGATGGCAGAAAATGGTGGAAAGGCAATAATTCGCTATATCATATAATAGATAGCGTTGCGGGTAAATAGCAAACGGCACATAGCCGTTGAAATATGACATACATCAGTGTCAAAGTTAAGTTATATGCAAGTAACAGTAAAATGCACAGAATTGGCACAATATTAACGCAAAAGTTCAATTGGCTCAAGACTCGCTGAAAATGACAATAGGATGTAGGTTGTATGACGCAACCATGACACCAATAACGACCGCAGAAGCGGGCAGAATCAAGACTGCAAATCCAATGAATTTTATAGCGGCTATTTAACACTGGTAAAAGGTGTGAACGGTGTAATTAGTCTCACCGGTTTTGAGAAGTTAAATTAAGCACTAAACCCAAATTCTAAGAATTACATTATTTTTATTCCTTAATATATCAGACTAGGTATATGTTTGCAGGCAAGGATGTAAATTAAATTTCCAAAATTAATTGAGCAATGAACATGAGCTAGATCAAGAGAGTTTGATTAAATCGGAAGCAACCTTTCCATCAGAGCTGTCAGCATGATGAATGGAATATTTACTGGGAAAGACAACAATGAGCCCTTTTGACATTCCTACTGCAATATAATTAGCATGAACTGCCAAGGCTCGGGCAGAGCCTTGCTCACGCCTGAATGTTTGGGACGAAATTGCTCTGGTGACTGCATTATCAGCACTAACATCAAAGTATCCCAACGTCGTTGACCCTCTCCGAACGCCCTCGAGTCTCATTGGCTGGGCAGCAGCACCCTCTTCCAGATGCAAACCAGTTGAAGCTCGCTTCTTCTCCAGTTCTTCAGCCAGTTCAAGTGGTTTCATTGAATACTCTCGTTTCCTATCTGCTCTCTTAGCAGCCCTTCTGCTTTCCAATTCCTCAAGCTTCTCTTCCACTAGCTCTGAAACATCACCTAACGAACTACCCTCCTCACTAACGCCACCACTCATCTCATTCTTAACATTTTCTATAGAACTGCCACCATTATCCACCGTTTCTTCTGCTTCCACAGCAGAATCCGTAGCTGTGATTCTCCCATCAGCACCATCATTCCCATCCAAGTCATGATCATCACTATCTTCATCAAACGGTACAGAATTAGTAACCTTCCCATGATCACCGTCAACCTCATCTAAATTCCTATTCTCCTCACTCACTATAGAAGAATCATTATAATAACCATTTCCATCACCATCACCATTGTCATTATCATTATCGGTATCACTATGCACCTGATTGTCAGCGGCACTATCAATCTTCAAATCATTGGCAATTTCTACATCACTCTCAACACGTTCGCCGTTAACAGAAGCACTTTCACTAGACTGAGTCTCGATTTTCCGCGGCACAGGATCGTATTTCTCGCTAGGCTCGCCCAATTCGCCTTTGGAAGAAACATCGGAATAATCGTCGCCGGCGGCAGCGATCGAACTCAACTCGGTGCTGCTTGCGGCCGCAGATTTCCTCCTGGAAATGATCGCCGCCGCGTGCGGCGTAGGAACGGATCGAGACGCCGCTGCAGCCGCCGCGAGCGCGGCGCCCGGCTTCGCATTGGACCGCACGCCTTGTAGTAGGGAAGAGAACGGGCGCGAAACGCGTGTGCGGTCGGAGAATTCGGCTGACTTAAGGCGAGAAATTGAATCGAGTGGGGGTTGGAGTGGTTTTGGTTGAAGTGTGGGGTTTTGAGGATGGGAATTGGTGAGTGAAGAGAGGGAGTGAGATGGAGAGGAAGGTGGAGAGGTTGAGGAAGAGGAAGTGTCACAGTCGTTGAGAATATCATCGATGGTGCGGTGGGGAGCGTCGTCGGCGTCGGCGTCGGCGTCGGAGGAGGAATCGGAGGTGGCAGAGTTGAGGAGTGAACGGACGTCAAGCTCCATCGTGTGTGCCCAACGCCGATACGCACAAGTCTTGTGTTGCTTTATTATTTTAACTAAATATACAATTTAGAGAAGAAAAAAAAAATTTACTTAGTTTTAGGTCTCGAATTTTTTTAAAATACTCTTTATTTAAAAAAAAATGATAATTACATATTTACCATTAACTTTCATGAATCTGTTATATATTTTATTAATTTATTATATTGTTAATAAATAATAATCATATCATTCCGTATCATAACAAAACATCATGGCTTTGGAGCTGTATCTTTTTTTTTTTTTTTAATTTTTA
>Ga0123340_1002436_pt1 | contig 16786 bp, 11 predicted proteins | sample SirMexnodulemix_FD_89961 | JGI IMG/M metagenome (GOLD analysis project Ga0123340, IMG submission 89961) | Root nodule microbial communities of legume samples collected from Mexico - Siratro Mexico nodule mix | ecosystem: Host-associated > Plants > Roots > Nodule | place: Mexico: Nepantla... | reverse complement strand
ATTTATATGACTTGTTTATTTTTATGTTTTTTATTTAAATTTGAGATATTACTTAAGATAGTTAAAAGAATTTGAATCCATCATCAAATTAAATTTAAGGGAGTAGACATTTTGGATAGCTAAAACAAACAAATGAAATGTAGAGAGTAGAAACGAATCACTTGATGATTTGGAAGATAATCAAATAGATAAAAAATATAATAATTTTACATATATTAAAAGATGTATTAAAAGGTAAAATGTGTAAAAAGAATTATATTAGGATATAAGCATATATTATTATTATGGCTAAAATAAATATGGGGCAGGCTGCGGAAGAACACTGAACAGAAAAGCTTCGGCAGAGGTACAATTCACGCGTTGTGCGGTGCACGTGAGGGGTCGTTCATTCGAAGCACCGTTACTCTTTAAGGACTCGCCTTCTTCCTCTCAATCAACCCAATTTCTCAAGGTCTGCACTCTTCCTTCTTCAACCATCACCTTCTCCATTTTCCTCACTGCATTTCCAGCCCCAATTTCCTCTTCAAACTTCGCACCACTGATCCGTGCACCTCACGCTCCCTATCCACCATGGTTCCTCCTGTTTCCTCCTCCGAGCGCGTGGACTTGGCCAGGCTCTGCGCCTCCAAGGACTGGTCCAAGGCCATTCGAATCCTCGATTCCCTCATTTCTCACTCCGCCGCAGTCCAAGACCTATGGTTCCTGTTTCGATTCCCTTTTTATCTCATTCATTCATCATTTTTCTCAATGCTCGCTTTGCATGTATATATGTCTGTTTCTGACGCCCGATCTTGTTCCGATTCTCGCTTTCAGCAACCGGGCCTTCTGTTACGGCAAACTGGAGCTTCACAAGCACGTGATTAAGGATTGCGATAGAGCGCTTCAGCTTGACCCTACGCTTCTTCAGGCTTACATTCTCAAAGGTTCTCTTATCTTCCTCTCAAACTTGATCCCTCTCTCTATCTCGTTTTTTCCACTTCGTCTGTTTTTTTATTTAATTAAATTTATGCTCTTCTTACCTATCCTAATTGCCTCATATTTGGAATTGGTATTCGAACTAGTTAGGTTTGAGTAAAACGTTACCTGTTAGATAACTTTTCCTTGTGTATTTCGACGTGGAATTTTACTGTGCCGCTTTTTTGACTTTTTCTGACTAGTTCCCCCGGGCTTTTTTAGATATGCTATTTCTTGTGATTAATTAGATAGACGGATAGGGTGCTCTTTGTTGCACGTCATCTTTCAGTGTTATGCGCACAGAAGCGAAACTATACAGCTTCTGTGTAACTGAAGAAAATTTATTGGTGTATTACTGCATGTGGGTATTATTACTGAATTTTGTGGGTGTTGGCGCATTGCACAGAGCAACAATGTACAATTTCTGTGTAACTGAAGAAAATTGACGACATTTTGTGTGTATTGGACGTGTGTCCAAATAAACTGATTAGTCTAATAATTGGTTATACACTGAAATCGATGTAAGAAAGGATAATTTGTCTCCCGTGATGAATGGGGTTGGTTGTTGCATGATGATCATGTTGGAATTGTTTTATAGTGGATTTGGTCTGCTGTTTATAGATTAGCACCATGTCATTGTTTTAGTTCATGGTAAAGGTTTGAGTAAGATATTCTCATGCTCAAATATGTCTTATATATTTTTTAACTTAGGGCTATTTTATTCTATTATCTAGGTTCTGCACTGTCTGTGTTGGGAAGGAAAGAAAATGCTCTATTGGTGTGGGAGCAGGGCTATGAACTTGCTCTGCATCAGTCTGCTGACTTGAAACAGCTGCTAGAACTTGAAGAGCTTATAGCGACAGCAAAACAAGGAAACAATGCACTATGTGAAAGTGAAACACATAGGCCATCCATGCAGCAAACCATATCAGGTTCTCCGATTAATGGGAACTTGAGTGAAACTTTTAAGATCCAAGATGCGCTGGGCAATAAGACTGAATTATGCGACAATGCTACCAGTGATAAATCTGAGATATGCCAGAAGTCTGCTGATAGTTTGGATTTAAAAAGTGAATCACATGATGAAGATAGAGAGTCTAATAAATCTGACGGCATAGTGAATGGAAGCCCTGATGTTCTTGACACACTTAGTTACAATTCTGAATCATGTAATGACTCTAGCGACGCTTCAGAATCAAGTGAAAAAGTATCTACAAATAGTGGTGACTCGGTTAATGTCACTGAAATTTTTAGAAACCCAATTAGCAAGTTTATATTTTCTGATGAAAGAAAAGGTGAAGCAAAGAAAAATAAGAAGTTTTGTGTTGCTCGGATTTCAAATACAAATTCCATTAGTGTAGATTTTCGACTCTCAAGGGGTATAGCCGAGGTTTGTTTTCATACTTATAACTGAATAAAGCAAAATACGTAACATTTTCCGTGCTGTTGTATTTATTTGGTTACATGAAGCTTCAATATTACGGTTCTTTTACAGGTTAATGAAGGAAAATATGGTAATGCCATATCCATTTTTGACCAGGTGAAACTTTTTCCTTACTAGTGATTCTCTTGGTTTCATCTTTTCATGATTTTTCTATCTTTCTCTCTCTTTTTCTTTCCCATTATTAACATACTGTAGCCGTGCACACCTATCATTTATTCAGATACTGAAAAAGGACCCGGCTTATCCTGAGGCACTAATAGGAAGAGGTACTGCATATGCATTCCAGAGGGAACTTGATGCTGCTATAGTTGATTTTACAAAGGTACTGGAATAAACGCTGTCTAGCAGGTTTATATAGAGATATGATATTTCTTCGTTAAATAAGCAGTTCACATGTATTAGGCTATACAATTCAATCCATTGGCTGGTGAGGCATGGAAAAGGAGAGGTCAGGCCAGGGCAGCCTTGGGAGAGTTTGTTGAGGTGAGAATGCAACACTTTCTTTGAACTTAGTAGCTGGCTAACATGTTGAATCTGTCAAGGGTTGGGGCCTTGTGCATTGGGCAACCCTCTTGTTATATAATTTATGAAATTATCAGTTCTTAATACTATTTGAACATTACCATCTAAAGCTGTAGGCTTTTAGTTAATACTCAACACTTGATCATTTTGTTGCTAAAGATAAACTATGCGGTTATTTAGGATTCTGTGTTATTCAATATTTCAAGATTCAATGTTATTGAAGTCTCTATGTATGACCTATAAGATCTTATGTGATATTATATAAAGTCTCAGACATGAAAATATTGCAAATATTTTGTACTTTCCAGGTTGCATGAAAAAAATTATAGATGTTATTGTGTAGATATTACAATTCTGTACATTTCCATTCCTTGCACAAGTATGACCCTTTAAATGTGACAACTGCTGTTTCCGTCCTCTCATGATATCAGGCTATTGAAGACTTGACCAAGGCATTAGAATTTGAACCTGACACAGCAGATATTCTACATGAAAGAGGTAGCTTGTCTTAAACTAATTTTTTATTTGGATAAGTAATTTATGCAGGACTTGAATAATTAGCTATGCCTCTATGTTGCTCTCATGTAATATCTAGAAGTTCAGACAGAGAAATTGGATTAGTTTCTGTGGCATGACTGTTGTTTTAACCCGTAATAAATCTTGTGCAAGCATACGTTTACATTTCTTCAAAAGCATTTGAAGAGTTAACGACATTTGGAATTACAAGGTATATTTGCATTTCCATTACTGGATCCATGAGTACGTGGATAACATTATATTAACTAGGGATAGGAGAGATCAACAAATCCTGATTCGGTGCTTGACCAAAGAATCTGAAGTGGTGGACCCTGGGAAAAGAATGTTTATTTTCCACAAGAACTATACCAGTTTTGCTGAAGGAAACAGCATGACAGCCTGTAAACCTGTGTGTAACCCTATAGATCCAAGGCTAAAACTTTTATCAACACCTTGTAAGAAGGCTCATACCACCTGACCATATGTTGCCTAATTAGTCAATGTGCATAGAACCCAGCAGAAACACATTTGGTGGCTACTCACAGAGTTCCACTGTAAAGGGGACTCCAAGAAGAGGATTTTTGTTAAAAAATATGGGAATATGGCACAAGAAGCCTACATGCAAGGCAACTATGCAAGGTCAATTGTTGACCAAAGATCGACTACTACTGGGTATTACAATTTTCTGGGAGGAAATCTTGTAACTTGGAGAAGTAAAATTAAGAGTGTTGTACCTGTTTTGGTGCTGAAGCTGAACTTTTTGCTATGCCTAAAGGGGTGCGTAAATTACTTAGGCTTAAAATTGTTCTAGAAGACTTGAAGATTTAAGTGGGACAAATCGATGTAGCTTTAATATGAAAAAAATCAGCAATTGGCGTTCCACACAGCCTGGTTCAACATGATTGAACCAATAACATTGAAGTGGATAGGCATTTCATGAACGAAAACTTGAAAGTGGGTTAATATGTACTTCATATGTGCCCTCTCATGGTCAACTTGCAGCATTCTCACTAAAGGATTGAAGAGTCCTAAATAAAGTATAACATATACTATAGTTATTGAAATAAATTAAACAACAGTAGCATAATAGTAATAACAAAATTCAGATATAATACATGTTGTCTTTAAAAAATGTGTATTAATCTAGTATTTGTGTATGATATAAATTAGGGACAACTTGCAGTTTTCTCACTAATGGATTGAAAAGTCCTAAATAAAGTATAACATATAATATAGTTATCGAAAGAAATTTAATAACAGTAGTAAATAAAAAAATTCAGATATAATGCACCTTGTCTTTAAAAATTGTGTATTTATCTAGTATTTGTGTATGATATAAATTATGTCTATTGTTTAATGTTTAATAGACTTCACAGCACTGTCCATCCTGCTATCCCACTTTAGCGGTTTTAGGCTTGGTGCATCGTGTTGCTATCCGAGAATGAATACTTAACATAAAAGTAGGCTATAATTTAGAAAATTGCTAACAAATCAAGATATTATAACACAAAACTAGGGAGATATTTTGTTTCCAAAACTATTGTTGGAACTTCTGTATATATTCTACCTAATCGATTGATGAATTAATCTAATGAACCCTCAATTTTAGAGTAATTAATGCATGTTTACATAATCTTCAATGCAGGAATTGTTAATTTCAAATTTAAAGAGTTTGATGCAGCTGTTGAAGACCTTTCAGCTTGCGTGAAGCTAGATAAGGACAATACATCTGCCTACACATACTTGGTGGGCCTTAAGTGTTAATACTTGAATCCTCATTGATTTGACGTTGTTTTCTGGATCTCTTGTATGGAAGGTCTTTTCAATTCAGTCTTTCACTAAACAAATTGAATTAATAGGGTTTAGCATTATCTTCAATTGGTGAATATAAGAAAGCTGAGGAAGCTCATCTCAAGTCACTTCAACTTGACAAAAATTTCCTTGAAGCATGGGCTCATCTGACTCAGGTGTCTATTCAACAATACCCATACTGATAGTTTGATCATATTAAAGAAATGAATGTATACTTCAAATGTGTTTAGTTGTTGCTTGAATTCTGTATGTTCTCTGTAGTTATATCTGGCTTCACTACTTTTATCCATGTTATTTTTGTCTGCCTCTAATCCAATCTACTTATTCAACTTGGCTTGATGTATCCATTTCATATCAGATCAGTTCTTATCTACATTTTTTTAATTCAATTATAGGCTTATTTATCTGGTTGGCCACAATTTTTTTATAGCTTTTTTATATATAGGCTTAAAAGGTATTCTGTTAGATGATTTTGTATGCTACGTTGGTATGAAATATGACAGTTTTATCAAAGATCAGCAGTAATAGGCTACTAGCTTTGGTCTGAATATGTATTTGACAACTTTATCAAAGATCTGGCAGCCATAGGTAAATAGCTATTAAGTATGATGCTCTTTTCTTCCTAGCTACCAGTTATTGGCTTTAAGCTATTCTGTTGGATGATGTTAATTGTAGTGTTGTTCTGAATGTGTGGTTTTTGTGCAGTTCTATCAAGATTTAGCAATCCCAACCAAAGCTCTGGAATGTCTAAATAATATGCTACAAATTGATGGGAGGTAATTGTTGTGAATTAACTGTATTTACTCGTGTCAGCACTGTTTTCTATGGTTTTCCACTTGATATACTTTATGGCTATTCTCTTTACCTGAGGCTGCTTGCTTTAACATATTGGTGTTAGGTTTGCAAGAGCTTATCATTTGCGTGGCCTTCTATTCCATGCAATGGGTGAACACAGGTATTTCTGCTGCCTTACTTGCTTCTGATCAATTGAAGAAGTTGAATATTTATATAAAGAGGCTGTTTTTACTCTCTTGACTCTTTAGGATTTCATCCCTGAACGCTAGTATAAGATATAGCCGCACTCTGACTGTTAAGGACACATATTTGGATGGTAGAAATACTGCTTTTAGGAACTAAGGAGGGATCATGCAGGAACTTAGATTACTTCTTGTTTTTAATAACAGTTTTAATACTTGAAATGAGATCTTATAGGGAGGTTCATTTTCTATATTTTGTAAATTTAGGTTTGTATTTGAGAACAAGCACTTTGAGGAAGATTTGTGGTGATTTTGGTATTCCTAAAGTTGTAAACTGAAATCATATAATTGTATTATCCCTATTACTAAATTCTGATTCCCAAAATAGCTACTGCTATTATTGTCTGCAAATCTAGGATGCTTGAGTGATAAATTGTATATGAATTATTTGAAAATGGGTATACTGGTAAAAGTATACAAATTTGTTGAATTTGGATTTGAAATGGCACCTAAGGTCCATGTCAGTCGCTTTCAATGTTTCACACCAATTATTGGTGCTAGATGTTATAGTTTGGTACTCTGTTCTATTAATTGATTCGAATTTAAATTGGGTTTGGATGTGACAGGAAGGCTATCAAAGATTTGACAATGGGGTTGAGCATTGATGGCAGCAACGTTGAATGTCTGTATTTACGAGCTTCCTGCTACCATGCTGTTGGACAATTCAAAGAGGCGGTATGAAATTTTTAATTTAATTTTTGGGTGCATTGTTCGTTTGTCACACTACAACGTTTTTCAATGGTCTCAGGTCAAGGATTATGATGCTGCGTTGGATTTGGAACTGGACTCAATGGACAAGTTTGTGCTCCAGTGCCTTGCCTTTTATCAGGTTTGTTTTATTAATCGTCACTCATCTGTTTTTTGTTCTCCCTCTTAATCCTATTTTACTGAAAAAAAGGAACATAACTAATTTTCCTTCTATGCTATAAGATCTACTAACACGTCATAACAAACATTCATCTAGAGCAGGAGACATAACCACAAAAAACGGGAGCAGGAGAGATATTATAAGCCTAACATTATAAAAAATTCTAGTATGCATGTGGATTTCTGTTGGCATGTTTTGAAATAGGTCTGCTTTAGTTCCTTGTGTCACTTTGTTATATCAATGTTGAGGCATACTAGTAGAACTTGCCCATCCTTGATTCAGCTCCATATGGCGTTGGGGCTCTGGAAATTAACATGGTATTATTAAGTTTCATTCATTAATTAAGAACCTAGTTCTATGGTGTGCTTGAATGTTTATTTTTTCGTATTGCAGAAAGAGATTGCACTGTACACAGCCTCAAAATTTAATGGTGATTTTTGCTGGTTTGATATTGATGGGGATATTGATCCACTTTTCAAGGTAAATTTTATGAAAACAATTCTACTTTCCTTGGTATTCTAATCTTTCTTTTTTCAAAGGCGTCTTAATTGATTTACATGACTTTAGGATTTCCTCATTTGAATTAGTGATTATGGTCATGTGTGTAGAGTAGACCACTTACCTGAAAAACAGGAAGACTAGAAGAAAATATAAGTTTTTCCACAAGCATGCCTATTGGCATTTTAGTGTTGGTTTAAAAGGATGTATAGCTCCTAGAATTTGAGCTTAGGGCCCAACTCAATCTCAAAATCCTGTATCTAAGGACAGGACCATAGTTACACAATTTGCCATACACTATGGTATGGGTCCGGCGCGCGATCTTGTAAAGTATTGGTAGCCATGCATAGTCATTTTGTTTCGGTAAATAAATATTACCACGAATATATATTTTTTTCATTTGGTAAAAATTATAAATTGCTTATATTGTAGATATTACTGTATATTTATTTTGTTGGCCTTTAATAATTAATACTATTATTTTATGCTGCTAACCTTTAATAATTTAATACTATTTTATTCTGTTGACCTTTAATAATTGATATTGTTTCTTAAGCTGGCCTTTAACATTTTACAACTATTTACTGTACTTCTATATCAAGAAAAATGGTGCACAACTGTACAACACCATCCTCCAACTACAAGTTTACAACTTCAGAAAAAAAAAAAAATTCAGCTTTCTTTTCAACTTCCATTATCGTCTTTCCTTTGGTTTGCCTATCCTTGCCACTGCTTTCCCTTACGTTCGACAATGCCTTACTGCTCACAATCATTTCCATTCTTACATTCTTAATCTTCCATTGTTGTATAACACTCTTCACTGCCAAAGTGAATGTCTTTCCTATTGTTCACCTTCCATTGTTGTATTGGGACATACTAGTTTGTAAATGAACCATGAATTGGTACACAAAAAAATTTACATTTTTCTACTCATTTGAACAAATTATGTGACTATAGTCAGATCAACCAAACTTTATTAACTTACGTAAATCATTTCTCTAGTTGATGTTACACTAGACTACCACCCTTGAGGTTGTAATTAAAGCAGGCAAGGGATGGCTGCAATTAAGGCGGCTTTCCAACACTTTTCTTCACACCTAGGCTATCAGCTAGCGTGGCAAATGCAGGTGACCTAATAATGGATTTAAGATAGACTTTGATACCATTTAAAAATGAGTCCAAGATCTAACTCAATCCTACAAAACTAATTTGAGGTGAGGACTGCCCAATCTTTATAAGCTATATTAAAGCCACATATCTACTTGATGTGGGACCAAACTACCACCCTTGAGATTCTAAGGCGGGCAAGGGGTGATTGCAATTAGGCAAATTACCAACAATAATAATTAGGTTTTAAACCACAATGTGCTTAGCCACGATAAAGCATGTGTTGAGGTTCCCATTTCTACGATGGTTATTTTTATCTTCAATTTTATTGTGTTCAGGAATACTGGTGCAAGAAATTGCACCCAAAGAATGTGTGCGAAAAGGTTTTCAGGCAACCTCCTTTACGTGAGTCTTTAAGAAAGGGTAAGCTTAAAAAGCAAGAGTTTACTATTACCAAGCAGAAGGCTGCTCTTCTACTGGCTTCAGATTCCATTGGCATGAAAATCCAATATGATTGTCCAGGATTTCTGCCTAATAGACGTCAGGTAGAAGCTATTTCTTGTTCCATGTAGCTTATTGATTTTAGTCATTTTCCTGTCTTTTTCAATAAATACCTTAGCTGTTGGGGTCCACTTTAATTCTCACAGTTTTTCATGTGCCATAGTGTACTTATACTTTACTTTGCCCCGAGACCTAGAAAAGGATTTGTTGCATCCAAAAATTCTGATAATTCTTGTTCATATCATATTGTAGAATCAAATTGCAAATGTAGGAAACATGCTATATTTTTCCATTTACTTCCAGGTGTCTAATACAGGGGATTGTATTTCATTTTATTTACTGACAGAAATAATAGTGCATAATAATGATTGAATAAGATTAAAAAATGGTACGGTTAAGGAATTTCAGTTTTCTGATTTTACACTATAACTAAAATTAAACAAATCGATCTTCCTTTCTTGAAATTTTCTATGAAAAGAAAGAACATGCAGTTTTCATAGAATTATATAATTTATTAGCTTTCAACTAGTTTAAAATCATGGATATGTGTAAGCTGTTATATATTTTTCCTTTATAATTTTCATATACTCACTTTAAAGTGACATGCTTCCAGTGAACGGTTGTGGTTTTTTGCTCGTTATCGTTGATAACATGATATCTAAATCCATGTGTTAATATTTCCTTATTGTTAGCATCGTATGGCTGGACTTGCCGCTATTGAAATTGCTCAAAAGGTCTCCAAAGCTTGGCGTTCCCTGCGTGCTGAATTGAAATCTTCAAATAAAGGGAACTCAAAGAATGGGAAAAGGGCCAGGAGAAGAGAAAGAGTAAACATGACCAGTCAAAATAGAGGAGGTGCTGGTTGTAGTACAAGCAGTACCTCGTTAACATCTTCAAATGGAATTATAGATGAAAGATCATCCAGCCGAACATTGTCATGGCATGATGTTTACTCATTAGCTGTTAGGTGGAGACAGATTTCTGAGCCTTGTGACCCTGTTGTATGGGTGAACAAACTAAGGTATCCCTTCTTTGTGCTAACTATTTTATTAGAGCACATTAATATAATTGCCGCTGATGTTTAAAATCCTGTAGTTCTAGAGGAATGACTGAACTGTCATCTTATGTGGTCAGCTAAGTTTACCAGAATTCTATATATATTCAAACTCCCACTCTAATCTTTAGTTAATACTGTTAATGTGAAATTGTTAGAATAGGCCATATTAAATAGACTTTATTGGAAAGTTGTTATGTGCTTTGTGTTGGACCTAGTTTTTCGATGTGACCTTTCTTATTCTTTTCTCTTTCCTCTCATTTATTGTATTTGAACTTCCAATGTCATTATAAATATGAGAACCTTAAAGAGGGGAATCAAGCTCTCAAATTCATACTCTATCTATCATATTTTTCTCAATTTAGTATTAGAGTGGGTTGATCCTGCTCTTCCCGTCTTTGTCCGGCAAAGGAAACATCGTTTGGTCAACATCTGGTGTTGTCTGCTGTTGTTTGCCGCTGCAGTTTTGTCCACGGAAGTCAGGGTTTGGTGCTCCTCGCGGAGCGTGATCCACCCCGGTGGTCGCATGTTCACACTATGTCAGACACAGCGCCACAGACCGTCTTCTTCTTGGTTGACCTAGACACTTGTGTCTCACGTGCCGCCATGTGGTTGGTATCCTTTTGGACCAGCACCATTCGTTCGCTGGAGCCTTTTTAGCACATTTCCGCCCTTGGTTCTACATTCCGGTACTATTTGGTGTGACATCAAGGGTTCCTTGCAGTTTCTCTCTCCTTTGTCTTTTGGGCTTCATCTTCTCTCTCTCATACTCTTCCTCCGCCACTGTTTGCTATTTTTATAGTCGGCACTTGTGGTATGTAGAAGTGTTGTTATTTCTGGCTACTAGTACTCATTTTGAGAGAGATTAAAGTTGCTGGTTGTGGGTAATTATTGGTTTGTTAGGGTTGGTGCTAAATATTGGATCGTTATTAGTGTGCTGGCCTATTGATTTGGTTGTTAATTTGGACCCTTTAGGTTGTAATTTTAATTATTGATGGATTACTCTTTCAATAGGCCTTCCTTTACCCAAAACGGGTGCAAACGCCCTCAATGCTCCTTGTGTAGGAGAATTGGCCACACTCAAAATAATTGCTTCTCCTTACGTGGTTTCTAACAAGACAACAAACATCTTTCAATATAATAAAGTTGAATCACAATTTACTAATGAAGAATATTAGGAATATCTCAGGTTAAAGTCTGGTAGCGAAGCACAGTCTTTCACCCATTCTATTTTTGTCAAAAGCTTGCATTTCTCAAACATTGGAGTGTCAAAATTTATGGATAATTGATTCAGATGCTTCTATTTCTCATGCTAAAATTCCTCATGTTATTACTTTAGCCAATGAATCCAAAGTTACTTCTTAGGGAGTTGGTCAAATCTCCCTTTCTCCCTCCTTGAACCTAATAGCATTTTCTTGTTCCTTATTGTCCTTTTAACCTAATTTTCTTAAGTCAATTAACCAACTCTTTAAATTGTTCGATAACCTTTTATGCAAATTCTTTTGTTTTATAAGAGTGTGGTACAAGTTGACATATTGGTGAAGGACACAAATCTAGAGAACTCTACTATCTTGGTATGAGACCGTCATTGTCTTGTTTAGCATCTCCATCTCCTAAGGTTTTGCATGATTGCTTGGGTTATCCAAATATATCAAAATTAAAAAAGAATGATTCCTGAACTTAGCAAAGTCCAAATCTTAGAATGTAAGTCATGTCAATTAGGAAAACATGTTCAGTCTTCTCTATAAAGAACTGAAACAAGATCAACTTTGTCTTTTCTATAATTCATTTTGACAATTGGGGTCCAAGTCGAGTCACATCCTTTGGGTTTTGTTATTTTGTCACTTTTATTGATGAATATTCTCGCTGTAGTTGGGTTTACTTAATGAAAGATAGGTGTAAACTTTTGAATTTCTTTGAATCTTTCCTTAATAAAATTAAAAACCAATTTGGCCAAGTGATCAAGATCTTAAGGAGTGATAATGCCAAATACTTTTCTTCTGGTTTTTCTACTCTTTTAAATTCATATGGTATTTTACATCAGTCCACCTCATACACCTCAATGGTATAGCACAGAGAAAGAATAAACACTTCGTTGAAACTGTTTGCCTTATTGCTTGGTGTCAATCTACTTGTCCATCATTGGGGTGATGTTATTCTTAATGTTTGTTATCTTATTAATAGAATGTCCTCTTCTTCTTTGGACAATAAAGTTCTATAATTTATTGTGTTTCCAAATAAACATCTTTAACATTTCTCCTTGAGTTTTTGGTTGTGTTTTGTCCATGATGTGTCTTTAGATTTGGACAAACTTTCAGCTCAAGCTATCAAATGTGTCTTTTAGGATATTTTAGTATTCAAAAAGGGTATCCATGTTATTCTCCTGACATTAAAAATGTATTACATGTCTCCAAGTGTCACATTTTTTTTTTCAAGAAACTCCTTCTCTTCCTCCATATAATATGTTAACTCTGTCCAACAGGTTTTGCCTACGTTTTTAGATGAACCCTTTGTGCATCCAATTTTAAGCACTGGTCCAACTTCTCCCAATAATCCAAATTCCTCTCGTTAGCCTAGTTCACGTAGGCCATCCCACACGATGAGTCATCTTCATCAAGTCCTTCATCATAATTGTTCCATACTATGACTCATGATAATGAGGATTCTAGTTGGTCTATTGTCATTCACAAAGGTATTCACTTTGCACGCAACTCTCATCCTATTTGCAATTTTCGAAGTTATCATTATTTGTCTCTTTCCTATTGCTTTTTTTTTGTATCTCTTTTGTATCTTCTATTACCATTTCTAAAAATGCGAAAGATGCGCTTGATTATCTAGATGGCCAAAAGCCATGATTGTTCAAATGCAGTTCCTTGAACATAATGGTACATGAGAGTTAGTTCCTTTTCCATCCGGAAAGAAGACAAATGGTTGTTGTTGAGTCTATTCTCTTGGACCTAATGGTGAAGTTGATCACCTCAGAGCTTGATTGGTAGCAAAATGATATACTTAGATCTATGGGCTCAACTACAATGATACTTACTCTGGTGGCCAAGATGACTATTGTTAGACTTTTCCTTGCCATAGCAACCATTTGTCATTGACCTCTTTATCGGTTAGACATTAAGAATATTTTTCTGTATTTTGATCTTGAGGAAGAGGTCTGCATGAACCTTTTGACCTTTCTGTATTTTGACCTTTTGAGTTTGTTGCTCGAGGGGAGTCTAGTTTGGTTTGTAAACTAAGTTGCTCTCTCTATGGTCTCAAGAAATTTCCACGTGCTTGGTTTGGAAAGTTCAGACATATTGTTCAAACCTTTAGGACTCATGAACCCTTGGAGGTTTGTCACCTACAAAGTGAAACATGTGAAAAATCCAAAATACCCTAACTTAATTTGTGTTTGTTAAGGTATGTTTTGGTTTTTGGTTCTATTGAGTTATATTTTATATTAAGCTTAAAACATAAAAAAGAAAAAAAGACCCACCAACGAATGTGAATGTATTTGAACTCATTCTCCTCTCATCTCACTATAAGCCTTGGGGATGGCAATAGGGCGAGTGTAGGTTTGTCTATACCCATCCTCGAAGTAAAAATTTATACTCACCTCGTCCTTGTCCATCCCCATACCCATTGGATAATAGGTATATTTGTACTCGTCTCCATATTGTCCTAAATATTTAATTATTTCTTTTATAAGAAAAATTACAATAGAGAAAGTATGATATTATCACGAATTCAATGTCCAAATGACATTTTCTTTTCTTCAGTGTCAAATATCAAGGAAAATATTTGCATAAATATCAAGTAATTATAAAAAAGAGTAGACAATTACACATAGTTCCAATTTCATGACAAGTACAACATTTATTACTTTTGCAAATGTTGAGAGGGACAATTAACCATTAGGTCCAACTCCCATGTACCATTGTGTTCAAGAATTTGCACTTCAACAATCATGGTTGTCACCGTCCAGGATGATCAAGTATTTCATGAATATTTTTGAGAAAAGTAAGTAAAGATATAGAGGAAACAAAGGAGAAATGTAAAGGGGGACAAATAATTATAGCTCAAATTGTTGTAGTAAATAGGATGAGGGTTTTGACTAGAGCGAATACCTTTCCTAAGTGCAGTGAGCTTGAATATCATCGATAGTAGCATTGTTTGAGGTGAAGGACATGAATCAAGTGACTCCTCTGTTGGACTATTTGTGGGAGAATGAGTGTTGTATAGAAGTAGTATCTATAAAAGATGAGGAGAAAGGTATATTTTCAAAGAATGTAACTTTAGAAGACATGTAGTTTTTATTTTTTGGAGAATAACATTAGAATTAGTATCTTGTACAAAAGATAAGGAGAAAGGTATATTTTCAAAGAATGTAACTTTAGTAGACATGCAGTAGCTTTTATTTTTTGGAGAATAACGTTTATATCCTTCGGAAAGACAAGAGTACCCTCAGAAAACACATTTAATAGCTCTAGTAGATAGTTTATCAAGAGTTGTAGAAACATCATGAACAAAACAAAGTACATCCAAAGAGGAACATGAAATAAAAGTTTTGTTTTCAAGAGTAGAACATGACGTCATACTTATTAGGAAACAAGCAGTTAGAACTACATGATGTACATGAATGTCTGCATTAAGCATTCAGATGTGTGCAATTTCCTCTAAATGTCTATTTTTTTCTCCTGCTATTCCATCTGGATTGGAAGGACATGTGGATTAATGTAAGATGCCCTCTGAATATAGGAAGGAAAAAATTTTAGAGAAGTACTCTCTGACATTATCACTTCTAAAAATTTAATTTATCTTCCCAAATTGATTCTTGATTTCGCTGAAAAATGAAACAAAAGTTCAAATTTATCTTTCATCAAGTATACTTAAGTGCATCAAGAAAATTCATCAATAAATATAATAAAATATCTTGAACCAAAAGATGTTATAAGAATTGGACCCCTAATATTTGAGTGAATGAAATACCAAGTTACATCCTTTTTCAGTTTCCTTGAGAATAGATGACAGTTTGCTTAACTAACATGATTCACAATCTAACACTTCAATTTTTTTGAGGCGTGCAACCAAAAGTTTCAATTTGGACAAACTTGGATGACCCAATTGACCATGAAGTAACTGTGGAGACAAAACCACAACAGACAATACAAATGACTACATCTCAAGATAGTAGAGGTCCCGAGAATCATGTTCCCCTCCAATCATTCTACTTGTACGGCATTGCTAAATGACACGATACAACATTGCATGTTAATAAGCATTTTAAGGAATTAATCAATTGGCTCGAAGAGATAAGATTGAAGAACAATCAGGGATAAATAAAACAGAATGTAGATTCAATGAAGGAGAAAGAGAAACTTGATCAATTCCTCTAGAAGTAATTTTTGGACCCATTAAGAGACCTAGACAGAGGTGAAAAAGGGAGGCCCGCAACTAACCTATATATAGAAGAGAAAAGTAGGACCTGGAGTAGATGGGGAAACCTCCAGCAAGTACTGCAGTTGTGGAATGATGATGTTCTGATAAATGGCTGGTGCATGGACTGCACGAGCCAAAAGGAGCGGTGCAGAGGAGTGTGTGAGCACACTTGGGCTGACAATGGACCAACGACCACACTGGAAACAATGGTAGCCAGCAGGTGGCCGACGACAGATTCTGGTGCAGAAACACAGTGGGTGAATACAAACTTTGATTGGGCTAGAGTGGGATCGTTCATGCTCGGATAACAACTTAAGATTTTGAGCGAAATTCTAGGTGAGAGTGTATTTCACTAATGTATGTATCATAAATATATAAAAGTACATATACAAAAAAAGAGAGAATAGGGTACAGCTATGACCCTTTGAGATACATAAAAAAATAGCTTTATAGAAGCTGAGCAACAGAGATAAAATATTATTTTAACAGTTTGATAGATAGATTAGATGCCATGGAATTTTTGTTTGCTCTTAAGTTTATGTCTTTTGTTGACTTCAACAAAAACTTGATCATTTTATTATTCCATTAAGGACCATAAAAAAGGGATAGAAATGCCCTTACCTTTAAAACTTAAATTACTTAAGTTTTACTGTTGAAAGGAGGAAAATGAATTTTCAGTGCAACTAGATGGGCTAAGTATATTCTGCCTTCATGTTATTTTTAAATTTTAGTACTTTCATTTCTTGTGGATTGCTTTGCTAAGATTGATTTTACATATAAATTTTGCAATCGAAAAGGTCATGTTCTTTTATTATGAAGTATAAACTTTCCTTTATTATCTAGGTTGGATAAAGTTTTACCTTTATTGGTTACCAAGCTAATAGCACCATGATATAGAATTTAAGTGGAAAGAGAAAGGAATAGAATAGACAGAGGAAGAAAGAGGTTGAAAGGAAAAAAAAAAAAAAAAAAAAACAAAATAGGGAGGTAAGAGAAAAAAAAAAAAAAAAAAACTTTTTTTTTTCTTTTATATTAATTTAATTTTT
>Ga0123340_1002435_pt1 | contig 16787 bp, 8 predicted proteins | sample SirMexnodulemix_FD_89961 | JGI IMG/M metagenome (GOLD analysis project Ga0123340, IMG submission 89961) | Root nodule microbial communities of legume samples collected from Mexico - Siratro Mexico nodule mix | ecosystem: Host-associated > Plants > Roots > Nodule | place: Mexico: Nepantla... | reverse complement strand
ATATATATATATATATATATATATATATATATATATATATATATATACTAACCAATATTGTGTGACTTGCAGGTTGGTCTGAAGCTGGCTTCAATTTCACCATCTGACTTGTATTATGACATGGAGTATTGTGTGGATTACTCTACATTCCGCAACATACCAACAGGTGTGTCATTAAGGAGCACTAGATGCTTTTGGTCATCAGCTTCTATATGTTTAGTTTTTCTAAAGAAGGGAAAGCCTTTAAGATTTGTAACTATTATATTTATCATTTGGCAGTAGGTGACAACTTCTGTATGCAGACATCTATTTTGACATTTTCATGCATAAAATATTAATTACTAAAGTAATTTTTACCTTCATATTTATAAGCACAAATAATTTTACTAGTCAATGAACATGAAATTATTATTACTAGATAAAACATTATACCCTTCTGTCTTTCAATCCTAGAGATTATACTTTTACTCTTATTATACTCTTTTAAAAGTCAGAACAGAAATTAATTACTCAAAACAACTTAAAAAGGAAATTACATTATATAGCAAAAGTTTGGAGGCTGACTTCAAGTCCACCAATGTGGGACTTCAAGTCTAACTTAAAATCTGTCTACTCCCTTATTGATATTATGGTCTTTTAGAAATATAAGTAGATAATGAAGAGAAAAGACTTAATATGTTCTTGTATACTATTATGGTTTACACTAAGATGTGAAATGTTAACAAAGCTTAAAATACTCATCCTCATTTATACTAATAATCTTAATAAGGAAACAAAGTACAAAATATTAGAAAATATGATGTTTGAGATCTCACATCGCTAGAGATATGGTCAAATTATAAGATATAGTTGGGTGCAAACTTTAATTTACTAAGCCGGTTTTTAAGGTTAAGTTAGACATAAATTTCATACTTTAATATGATAACAAAGTCATTAAGAGTCTATCTTCTGCCGGTTTTTGTGAGATTGATTTAAGCTTAAATTCTACTACCTACTGCTCTCTAAATTATTTAAAGATATAATATTGATATTATGAGATGTTTCAATTCAAACACTTGCCCTTAAAGTAACTAAGCTTCCTATGTATATACAAACCCTTTTAAAATATAACGTGGGTTCTACTAAGTGTGTATGAGGTAACTAATAGTTCTCCATTGGTGGGTATTAGTTGAGTGAATTTGGTTTCTCACATTTTACAAATCATGTGTCCACAACAGAGGCTGGAAAGTGGATGAATTAGGCCTGCAGTGAAGTCTAGATTCTCATGATATCAATGAATGTTGACAGTGTTAACTGTAGAGATATTTCAACACCCCATGTCATATTAATACTTTGTTTCTAAGTTTCATTTGTTCTTATGTGATCAACATTAACATTTATTGCTATCACGAGTCTTCAAATATATGTTCTTTTAAGATATTAAGAGTCTATATCGCCTTTGATCATCCCTTAAGACTAATGAGTTATCACCACCTTCTGTTCTCAACAGATGTCTCTGCAGTGACAGAGAGTCTACCCTCTACTGAGCTGTCCAAGAAAGAATTATCATTACTGGATCTCTATTCTGGCTGTGGTGGCATGTCAACTGGACTGTGCTTAGGTGCCAAAACTGCATCAGTTAACCTTGTCACGGTATTATGAATGAAATGCTTCTGTGATGAAATTTTTCCTATTTATGGATTTCATGGAATATCATCTATGATAAACTTATCTTGCTTTGGTTGCTGTTTTTTCTCAGAGATGGGCTGTTGATAGTGACAGGTCAGCCAGTGAAAGCTTGAAACTAAACCATCCGGAAACTCATGTGAGTGCTGACAATCTTCTGCTACCACAAAGATATTTGATTGTAACCGTTAACAGCAGAGATAATATATTCCTTCATTGTATAGGTGCGAAATGAATCTGCTGAGGACTTTCTGGAATTATTAAAGGAGTGGGAAAAACTATGCAAACGGTATAACACCACTGTTGCAGAAAGAAAACTTCCATGTCGATCCAATTCAGGAGCAAAGAAAAAAGAAGTTGATGATATTTCTGCTACTGAATTTGAAGTTTCTAAGTTAGTTGATATTTGCTTTGGTGATCCCAATGAAACAGGCAATCGTGGTCTATATTTTAAGGTAATAAATCCAATGTCAACTTTTGGGTATTCAGTTTTTGTCTCATTAAACTTTATTTTCATGAAATCATGTTTATACGTATTTGCTTACTTGCTGCTAGATAGTGATATTCATGTGACCCTCAACCTCATACTTGCAATTTTGTCAAATTTAATTGTATAAGCTAATTACATAATTCTCTAATAGAAGAAGATGATATTTGTAGATTCTAAAAGGGCATCCAAGCTTGTGGCGACTATTTACTGTACATTGGAAAAATGTCTTCACTGTCCATGGATTGTGTGTTTAAATGAGCTTAGCATAAGGTGATTTCTTATGATTGGTGGAAGTTGTATAAATGTTAGCGAAAATTATAGCATGGGTTTTCATTACATTACGCTGAGCTTTTCTGTTAACAGAAGTGAAATAGAATGTTTGGGCTCTATAAAACCAGTGTTTTTTTTTTTTTTTTCACAAATCTCAGATCTTTTTGTTTTTATGGATTGTTTGGAGACCTCTAGCTGTCATGAGAGACTAGGCAGGCTTCATTTGTAGAATTTTCTCTTTTAAAGATTTTTAATTTTAGTACTACCAACTTTATAACATCGGCCCCTTTAACAGGGAAAAATTGTTCCTTTACCATGTCATCTTTTAATCTCTAATAGCATGATTGGGTTACTGTTCTGGAGAGGTAAACCTATGTTGGAAGAAGGAGAATTCGTTATTTTGAGTTAAAGTAATTTTGGGAGGATTCCTATGGTTATTCAAACATAGGCTAAAAATGTTTTGGTTCATAAATTGATGATGTTTGCATTCTCATGGTTGTTTCATAGGTGCATTGGAAGGGTTTCAGTACAAGTGAAGACACTTGGGAACCAATTAAAAGCTTAGGGTATGTATTTCTCTATTCTTTTCAATTTGGTTGATGATATTACACAATCTGGGTGCATCAGTACTTATTTATGTATTCTTGTAGTCAGTGTAAGGAAAGCATACAGGATTTTGTGAGAAAATGGATGAAATCAAAAGTCTTGCCTCTTCCTGTAAGTTGTATTATTTATACTGTACATAGGGTAAAATCTCGATGGATTCTGCATTTTAAATAGAGCTGTTGCTTAAAATTATTTCAGGGAGAAGTTGATGTTATTTGTGGGGGTCCTCCTTGTCAAGGAATCAGTGGATATAATCGCTTTAGAAACTCTGAGTCACCATTGGATGATGAAAGGAATCGTCAGATTGTGACTTTCATGGACATAGTGAAATTTTTGAAGCCTAGGTATGTTTTAATGGAGAATGTTGTTGACATATTGAGATTTGACAAGGGTTCACTTGGAAGATATGCATTAAGTCGTTTAGTGCATATGAAATACCAAGCAAGACTGGGAATCATTGCTGCTGGGTGTTATGGTCTTCCACAATTTCGGTTGCGGGTTTTCTTGTGGGGTTCTCATCCTAGTGAGGTCAGTTTTAAAGTTTGGTGATAGATAAAGTTGACAAATGTACAACTGAATACAAACATATCTCCCTCTATCTTAATATCTATTTCGAAGAACATGCTTATGTTAATTCACCCAAATTTACCAGAAAGCATGTCTCTGTCCATCAATGTCTTCAACAAGCTTGCGATAATTATTGTCATATATGTGTAACATTCCTTATTAAACCATAATGACTAGGTTCTATGAGAATCTAACTATTCATTAAGATCTAATTCCATTATAGTGGTTCCATTTGGGTTGTTTCGGTCCTTCTCTATCTGTTATTGGGCTTTCCTTCATCTAACCAACTCTTCTAACTGAAGCTTGTATTGATACTTTTTTCACTTGTTCACCCCTTAGGTGCAATTTAGGTGATATTCCCGTGTTGTCTCTAGTACATGCACACTTGATCTTTCTTAATCTACTGCTTACGAATTTCACATTCTCCTCTAGTCATTTTCAAATAATTGCAGCTGTTGGGCTTTTATTGCCGAAGATATAATACCATTTAAAATGCTACTAGTTATTGTTGTGTAATAAAAAAATTCTTTATAGCTTGAAAACACCTTTCGTTCACAAATAACCCTTGAATTATATCTCCATTCATCCACTAACTGAGAATCCTATGGTTCACATCTCATTTTTATTTTTCTTTCATATTGTAGTCAAGATATTTGAATTGTTGGGCCAACATGCCACACTCCAAGCGGTCAGCCCTAGGGATGTAGGTGAATGTCATAAAGCCATTTAACTGTTGTTATCCCTAGCATGCTTTGGTTACGACTTCTTTGGGAGTTTCCTTAACTATAATTTTAAGGGTGGAGATTTAGTCACACGTTGACTAGAGAGATGTGACTTAAAATAGAGTTTATAAAGTTTTGACATGCCAGTTTTGCAGATTGAGTTATTTAAAATGATATCAAAACTTATCCTACATCTGTTATTGGACCACTTACCATATTATCCATGCATACATGTTGAGCGTGAGGGAGTATATGGGGAAAACCCAAGTCTCATTAACTAGAGGTATAGCTAAAATAAAGTTGTATATAAGTGGGATAACCCTTTTCTCATAAGTTGGTATTGTGGGGTTAGACCAAATTTAAATCTTCTCAATCTATCACATGTTTAGTCCAGGTCAGTGAAAAACATACTAAGATCGTTGTTTGTTTCCTCCAATACCTTTATATAAACCTAACAAAATTTACATTGCTTCCTTGGTTGACCTGCCCATTGTAAAATCATATTGGTTATCTGAAAGTTAGGCGAGTCTTTTCTTAATCCTTATTGGAATGGACTAACGCATGCTCAAGGAAGGAGGATTGCCCATGTTTTATAACAACTAAGGAGTATTCTAGTCATACATTTTTCCCTTTGACCAGATATATGGAGTATGAATTTGTTAAACTAGACATTGTTGCTCAACAATAAGACTGGATAGACTTTGATAGAATAACAGAAACATGTTGGGCTTGATTTTCCTAAAAGCTTGTTCAAAGGAGGAGGACTGCTCATGCCGTGGAGTATTCTAGCCATATTTTTAGCTAATGCATTGCTTGATTGTTGTAATTTTAGATCCTAGAACAGACCTATTAGAAAAAGCCCAAGATAAAATATTTCTAAATATCTAACAACATTCAAGAAATGCATCAGTGCACACTTATGGGTAGCAACCTAAACTTAAATATAAATATTTGTGATGCATAGCTACATATAGGAAAAAAGACCATGAAGATGAACTCAACTATGGTGCAACTTAATGCATAAAAGATTAAGTTAGGAGAGGAGTACAAAACAAAAAGAATTATACTACCGAAGGAGTAAGCCTTCTCAGAGTAACTGGGTTGCAAATAAAGGCATGTAGACAATAAACCAACCATGTGATTGAACTGAAGCCCAAACATGAAATTTGGATGGGTTCTCCTTTGAATTTGGACATACGACTAAACACAACTCCAAAAAACTACATTGTAAGGAGAGGATTGCGTAAGCTTTATAAGCTCTCTTAAAGTCACATTTCTGGTTGAATTGAAACCAAACCACTTCCATTGAAGCTACAATTAAGGCAACTCCCAATGAGTGTTCGACTATGGCAGGTTAGGGATGTCTACAACAAAAGCAACTTTCCAACATTCTCCCTCACGTCTAGGGCTACTTCATCCTGAAAAATTGACTTGTTAAGATGTTAGGTTCCTAAGTTAGATGATAGAAATCCATTCACACCGAAATTACCACAATTATAGAAAATAGAGAATTTTCTTATTAATTCTCTAAACAAGCATACACCTCAAAAGGTTACAAAGGAGATGCTTCTTTTCACATAGGATAAAACATGTCTACACATACCACATTCCAAAGTCCCTTCCTCCTAATCCGGTTGGTCTTTAAATAGACCAACCCATCCTAACAACCAAAACTGCCCTGTTCCCTTTTGTATTTAAGTTTCTCCTAACATAAAATTTTCATATTTTCTCATTTCCTATTGGCCTAATATAAGATGAGTACTACTTAAGCTTTAAAAGTTTGCTTTAAGCCATATCTTTAATTGATGTGAGACAAAATCACTCTCTTGAAGCTACGTTTAAGGCAGTTCCCAAAGAGGCCACCACTAATGCCAGTTAGGGATGAATGCAATTAAGGACTCTTTTCAATAACAAAATTACTATTTTCTATAAGGTTTAATATAATCCCTTAAATTCATCATCAAATCCTAGATGACGACTAATGCAAATCCTAGAGGACGACTAATGTGGGCTAATGTCTCGTGTGGTTTATGATGGAGAAATAACTTTGTGCGTAGAATTATTAATAAAATATTGAATGTATATGAATTACTTGCAACCCTTTTTTATTAATTTTCAACAATTAAGATTACTTTACCGTTGCTCGTTTTTCCCCTTTGCACATTGTTCTGTCTCTTATGCTCCTCCCTCTGCCTCTTTGTTTACTCTCTTATCTGTGCGCCCCTACTGGAGCATGGCCACCATTCTTTTTCTATTCACTTTTCTGCTTCTCTCTGTAGCCTCTCCTTCCGTCGTACTTCATTCCTTTCCGGTAAAAGACATTGTGGCTGCAATGGCGCATCCGCAATATCTGCCTCGCAATCGCACCCTCTCTCTTCCTTTCCACCCCTTTTGTACCCCTTATCAATCTGCTGCATGATTTGTAGCTGCGTCTTTATCTTCATGAACATTGAACATTCAATGCATGCCTGAAAAATAAAAAAAGCAGACATTTATAAATCGAACCACCTTTTCTTTCTCCTTGGAAATGAAGAAAGGGGAATTTTACATTTCGATGGTTCCACTGGGATTGGTTTGTTTGAGGGCCTCGTTGAAGTCGTGGTTGTGGAGTAAGACAAGTTTGGTGGAGAGTCCGCGAGATCATTGGTTGTGGAAAAAAAAGTGGAAAAGACTAAGATAAAGAAAGAAGACAATGCCGTTGGAAATCAACAACGGGAAACGGTGTAGAGCGGTGAAAGGGAAGAAAGAAAGATGCAGGGATAGCGTGGGAGTGATGGAATGATGTGTCACGGACTTGACAATACACTGGACACAGGCAAATCTAAATAAATTATTATTTTATTGTTATATAATATTTTATTGAATATATGAAAGAATAATTTTCCTTAGTAACTAACCAGTTAAAATAATTGGTAACTCTAACCACACGGACTAGGTGCTGGAAAACCTATCCAAATTTTGTACGAAAAGTATACTTCTTATGTTTCAATGGTTTGAAGAAATTTTATAGCTTACCCAAAATAATGGAGAAAATGTCATTATTTTATGATTTGTTAATTGTTAATCTTTCGCAGGTTATACCCCAATTTCCACTGCCAACGCATGATGTTATCGTTAGATACTGGCCTCCACCAGAGTTTGAGGTATTGATCCTCATGCGTAATTCTATAATCCTATACTGTCTTCTATATTTTTCACTGGTTTTGGATTTACATGCAGCGCAATGTTGTTGCTTATGATGAAGACCAACCTCGTGAATTAGAGAAAGCTACCGTTATTCAAGATGCAATCTCTGATCTTCCTGCTGTACTGTTCTTCGTTCTTCTCTTTTTTTTTCATTTTTTTTTTTTTTGTTTTGTTTGGGTTGCTTCTCTAGAGTGAGTTTATTTCTTAACTGTAAAAGTAAGAGTACCCTTCATTTATGTTAAGTGCTTGGCGACGTTAACTCACTAAGATTGCAAGGAGGATACACCCTTTTCTCACTTTAAGCACTTTAGATGAGCATTTCTTTATGTTTAACAGTGTTCCGCGTGACCAAAATAGTTCAATATTACAGGTCATGAACACGGAAACTCGTGAAGAAATGCAATATCGGAATCCTCCAGAAACGGAATTTCAAAGATATATACGGTCAACTGAGTATGGTAATAGCGCCTCCTTTGAGTACATAATTTGTGACGAGTCATAAGATCGCGTCTTTTATATGGTTTATTTTTTAACCGCTACGTTTCTTTCGTGATTTTGACTCTTCATTCATATCTGCAATATTAAAATGTAAAAAAAGAAGTTTGAATTTTATTTGTTCCAGATTCAAGCTATTAAGTTTAGTTGATTTGAGTTCTTCACAAGCACGAGTATTACTATGTTTTATTTGTAGTCATTTTATATTTTTTTTTTTCCTTTTAGTTCTTCTCTTGTGTATTTTGGCAATAGATCTTTGGACCAAACATCCGCTGATCTTTTGTTTCCTTCTTGTTCATTGAGTAGAGATGACTGGGTCAAAATCATATGAAACAACAGAGAAAAAGCCCGTACTGTATGATCACCGTCCCCACACTTTGTCTGAAGATGACTACCAACGTGTTTGTCAAATTCCAAAACGCAAGGTTTGTAATCTAGATTAAGTTCATGTGTTACACCTTTGATCCGTTCCTTTTTCACCCTTACATTTAATACGACTGTAGGGTGCAAATTTCCGTGATCTGCCTGGTGTAATTGTTGGAGCTGACAATGTGGCAAGACGACACCCGACAGAGAATCCGATGCTGCCATCTGGAAAGCCATTGGTGAGTCTTTATGTTTGTCACTGGATAGTGGTTTATCTATTCTCATTTATTTTATATGCATGTATCTGTTGCTATATGATTATTGAAACAACTCCTGATTAAAGGCATTTTGTAAAAAATAGCTAATAATAATAATATGAGGTATTCAATATTGATTCTTATAATAAGGACCAAATAAAATTTTGTTCTTGTAAAAAGGACCAGAGAGAGTACATAACTGTATTGGATCTTCAATATTCGCTATACACGTTTTAAATTTAATGCTTTTGTAAGGAAATGTACGAAGAAATTTATATATAGCATCCAAGATTTCATGATATTGTTCCAATCTGTATGAGCATTTGTTTAGAAAAAAGAATGTTGTTGAATGTTTATGGTTTCTTCAAGCAGTTGAAGTTAAAAGGGTTTTGAATGGCATGTTATCTGTTTAGCTTTCTTAATTCATACCTAGAATAGCATGAGGTCAAATTAATCTTACCTGACTATTCTGTGTGGTCTCAGATCCCAGATTATTGCTTCAACTTTGATCAAGGGAAGTCTAAGAGGTGATTATTTCAATAAAGTAGTAATCTTGCTTTGCTTCATTTGCATGACTTCTAATCTGTATTTTCACATATATGCAGGCCATTTGCACGGTTGTGGTGGGATGAGAATCTTCCTACTGCACTAACCTTCCCAAGTTGTCATAACCAGGTCTTCCCCCGGTCTATGATTTGTTAAAGAAATCACACAAATTGATTTCTTCTTATATATCTGAAAATCTTGTAGGTTGTACTACATCCGGAGCAGGATCGAGTGCTCACTATACGAGAATTTGCCAGACTACAAGGATTTCCTGATTATTATAGATTCCAAGGGACTGTGAAAAAGAGGTACAAAACCATTGTTTAATGAAAATTTAAAATAAACTTAAATATGTTTCAATGCCTAAAAAAAATATACAAAAGGTTTGATTTTAATCCCTTCAAAAATTGGATTTTGGTTTGTATCCCTGATTTTTTAAAAGTGAGCATTATCATAGGTTTTCACATCAAAAGGAACCAAAAAAAGTGCTGTTTCTGAAAAGAAAGGATACAAACCCAAATTTAGCATCTTTAGAAACGTAGCGAAGGAGGCATTTTAGAATCGGTTAGTTTGTTTGCATGAAGCATATGGTATGTCTGTAGTTTCACTTAATGGTGTGTATTGTTTTTCTTATGATATTATAATTTGTAGGTACTGTCAAATTGGAAATGCAGTTGCCGTTTCTGTTTCACGGGCTTTAGGTTATACCTTAGGCGTTGCTTACAGAAAGCTCAGTGGAAATGAGGCACTTGTAGCCCTCCCTTCTAAGTTCTCTCACTCTCATTATCTTCAGTTGTCTAAAAATCAGCCTCCCAACACTGAGTAGCATTCGTCCTAGTATTTTCCCTTCATTTCATTATAGCCAGCGTTTTTATTTCAAGTTATTGCTCAGGAATTCTCCTTCTACCCTGTAAACTCTCCTCAACTACTCCACTTAACTTCAATTCACAACTTTATTTATTTACATTTCTCTATGTTCAACATTTTATTTGAGAGTGAGTTTTTAAACCTGCATTTCTTAATAATCAACATGATAATGAGAAAAGACAAGGATTGAAGACTTAAGAGAGAACAAAACTTTTGGTGGTGAGAATAGCTATAATGTTTAAGGGAATAAAGAGTTAGAAGTACTTCATGAAATCATGTATGTGTTTACTAACATTGTCACTTCACTAGTGGAAACATTCACCGAATTTATTAGATTATCTTTCGTAAATACTTTAGATTGGACTTTTCCATTTCTTGATTAATGGAGTTTCTTGAAAACAAACAATCTATAAGTGTGTGAACCAATCCAATCTAAGTGCTTTTAGATTGCAGAACAAATAGATCGGACCAAATTGTTCTGCTTCAATTTATCACTATTTTTTTGAACTGGACCTAACACATTTTATAGGCCATTTAAGCTAACTCATCGAACTAAACCTATTTAATGTATATTATCCTATCCTACACTATACACATCATATCTCTTTTTCAACTCCCACTACAGTCTCTCTCTTTATTACGTACTACTATTAGAAGTGATTCTAGAGATGTCACTATTTTCCTTTCTTATTAGGTGACATTTTAACATCCATTAAACAAAATATATCTACTTGACAACTTAAAATAATAATACAATAATATGTTAATTATATTTATTTTAATTTTTAACTTAAAATCTTAATATGTATTACTATGTTGTAAAGTGGATGTATTTCTTTTAAAGGTATCAAAGGATTATTTTTTTTTATTTTATTTGCCTCTTTTTTCTCTCCTTCCTCTTTGTTGTTACCTACCTTCCTTCTTTGTTGTTTTCAATCCGCCATCCACTAAGAGCTTGTTTGTTTCTAATAATTTAAAGTTATCTAACAAAAAAAGTGATGAAAAATACGAAAACCAAGGTGTAAAATCAAGAAAAATAAAAGAACAATATTTGTTGTAAACTTTTCATTCTCTGTTGCGTAAAATGTGTGGAAAGTTTCAATCTATAATTAAATAAAATAATGAATTAGATTATAATTAAGTAAAAGATATTTAGAAATATGTATTTTAAAATAATAAATAATTAAAAATATATATAATAATTTGAGAATGCTAAAGTAATTAATAAAATTAATTCAATTTTTTGTTAATATATGGGATGAACTAACCATTGATTTTATAACACACTTACCTATATCTTATGATCACACGGTCATCTGGGTAGTCTGTGATAGATTATCCAAATCAACCCACTTCATCACCCTTCCCACAACTTTCACCGCCACTAATTTAGCTAACCGTTTTTCTGTTGAGATTTACAAGTTACTTAGAGTTCCTAAGGTTATCATTTTTATCAAGACCCCTTGTTTCTAAGTCATTTTTGGAAGGAACTTTTTCATGTACAAGGCATAAAACTAAAATTCAGCATAACATACGATCCACAAACTGACAGTCAAACCAAAGTTATCAATCGAAGTTTAGAAGCTTACCTCAGATGTTTTAACAATCCTAGAAAATGGTACTGATACTTGCATCTTGTTGAGTTTTTGTACAACTCATCATATCATTCCGCCATCAAAACTACCCCTTTTCAAGCTTTGTACAGATGACCTCCACCCATGATACCTGACTACATTCCAAGAACGATTATCGAGCCCAACCTTGATACAACATTACAAGAACGTATCCAAATGCTCCACCAATTGAAGGTCACACTATAGAAAACTCAGTAGCGCATGGCGTAGACAACAAACTGATCACGACGCCACCATAACTTCAACAAAGGCAATTGGGTCCTTCTCCAACGACATGCATATCATCAAACGTCCCTCACATCCAAGGCTCATCACAAGCTCTCAAGAAGATTCTAGAGTCCTTACCTCGTCAAACATCACATCAGCGAAGTTGCCTACGAACTTGTCCTCCCACCATTGTCTCGTATTCGTCATGTTTTCCACATTTCTCTACTACAACCCTACAATGGCCAAACACCATGCCCAGCGTTCCACTATCCTCAAGAATAAGCCTCTCCATCTTCATCACACCCACTTCCCACACTCTTCTCAAGTTCTAAACTAACTCTCTCTTTCTCCACTTCACAACTCACATTTAGTACAAATTCACCTAACATACCTGATTTCGCTTCATTCGTTGACATGTGTTTTCCATCAATGGCTCACATTCCATCGCAACAACTTACTACCTCACTTACTCTTACCACTTTAATCCAAAAGCTAGTTGTAAACCATCTTCCCAGTTCTACCACAATCCAAAACCTTCTTTCTCTAACTAATGAAAATGAGCCCTATAATTGCAACCCAACTAAACCACCAATGCACTCTTCTAGTGGGCCTTCCATGCACCCCTAATAGGCCTAATTTATTTCCATCATAAAACCCCCTAAAACCTTTTCCGTAGCCCAAACCACTTTCCACGAAAACCAAACCACTCACCTAACAAACATAAAGACCCATAACCCAACCCTTCTAATAATCTCATCTATTAAACTTGAAGACAAGGTTCTTTCACAATAAGCGACAATTGATAGTAGGCCCAGAGCAACAAGGCACATAAAAAAAATCATCAAAGCCCATAAGATTTAAAGATTTCATCTAGAAGAATGAGTTGTGTTGTATCTTTCTATTATGCTTATCCTATAGGGACTAACTGACAAGTGATCCACGGGTTTTTATAAAACTCGTCCTTATAAGAAAATGGCAGAGAATACAACTTGTAGTTTTTTCTTTTTTTTCAGTTATTTTTTAGTTTATCTCTTTGGTTGTGCCCCTTCCTTTCTCCTCTCACAGTAACATATTATAAGATCATATAATCCTCCCCTCTTTCTTATTTATTTGACATGTAGAGACAACATAATCCAAATTAACAATGATGAATGTGGTCGTGTTAAATAATAAGGTCGTCATCGTTGTTGTTCGAGAATAACTAAATAAGATGATAGTGTGATGCAAACCCATCATGGACTCAAAAGTGTTAAACATGAACTCCTTGTAGTGGTTTTTGTTAAAATCCAACAAATAAACTATATTATTACGTTGAAAGTGTTAGCAAAGACCATGAAAAACCTGTTAGAGTGGTTATACATGTAAAGTCGGCCTAGGTCATAAGACATGACCCTAACTTTTATGGCCAAGGCCGAAAAGGTCAATAAAAAAACCTATAACGCCAAAATGTTAATAAAAGTTCCATGAGTTAGAACCAACCCATGGATATCTTTTAAAGTAAAAACTCTTAGGCAATTGCTTCCTGTACCCCATAAAATTTTCAAAATCCCAATTGTACCCTTGATAGTGTTATATGAAAAGAGAGGTGTATTGTGATTGAAGATGAACTGAGGCGACTCTGGTGGCGGTGGTAGAAGTAAATAGTGGTGCTTTTTCTCTAACAACTTGTTTGCATAGGAGCTTGGGTTATTTTAGAGGTAAAAGAAGGTGGTGTGGGTAAGTTTTGTGTATTTTTACGCATTGAGATACATTACAGGCTTTCAGAAATCAGGTTTTGAAAGAGATTTCTGGAACAAGTATTCCATAAGTCATTTGTGAGGTGTAGGGTGTCTTCTAGAAAGGGCTTTTCGGAAGTCAAGAAATACATTCTGGAAAGGACTTTATGGAAGTCAAAAAAGACATTCCGAAAAGGTCTTTTTGAAAGTCAAAACATACCTTCCAAAAAGGGCTTTCTAAAAGTCAATACGGGTTGACAATTGTATTTCGGAAAGGGCGTTCCAAAAGTATTTATTTGCATTCCAGAAAAGACTAAATGAAAGTGTATTTTTTCATTTCGAAAATGGCTTTTCGGAAGTTTTTTTTTTGTGTTCTAGAGAGGCATTTCTGTCTTTTTTTGTCAATGATAGGGTGTAGGAAGTAAATGATGGGGTGTAGGAAGCCACTGTCGAACTCTTATATAAAAATTAAAATGAACAATATTGCTTAAAAAAAACTTTATACACATGAAAAATATTTATTCAATTTAAATCCAAACCTAGCATGGGTAAAGTTGGGTCGAGTTTAAGTCATGTTAGGTCAGGGTAATACCATGTCAAACTAGTTGAGATGGGTTCAAGTCATGTCGTGTCTAGGTCAGACTGAGATGGATCGAATTCAGGTCAGATCGAGTTAGGCCTGACCCAAGTTGTGTAGAGTTGAACTCTACACAAGTTAGGACAAGTTAGGTCATGTTAAGTCAGGTTAGGTTAAGACAAGCTTGACTCATGTTCAGCTAATTTAGGTTAGACACATGTTGACCAAGATTGCCACACCTAGGTTAGGTCGAGTCGGTGGAGCACAGTCTACCGAGTCAAGTCGAGTTGAGTTAGACTCACATCATGTTAGGTCTAGATCAAGCCATGGTTGATTAGTTTATGCATAGTGTTGAGTTAAGTTGAACCTACATCACGTTGAGTTAAGTCGAGCCCACTTCGAACCAGTTGAGTCGAGTCGACCCGAGTCAAACACACCTCGGATCGAGTCGAGTGGGACGCAACTTGGGCCAAAGTCACCTTGAGTAGAGTTTAGTCGGTGTCATGTCGAGCCAAGTCAAGTTAGGTTGAAACATCAAGCTAAGTAAAGTCAGACCCATGTCAAGTAGAGTTGAGTCGGGCTCATATTAGGACGAGTCAAGTTTAGCCCATGTTAGGTTGAGTTCTCGGGAGAAGTCATGATAGGCACACCTCAGGTCGAGTTGAGTGGGGCTCACCTCAAGCAAAGTTAAATTAGGTATACCTCAACACGAGTCAAGTTAGGCTGAGTTTAGTTGGACCCACTTCGAGCCAAGTTGTGTCGAACCCACATTATATTAAGTGTAGTTGGGTCCACATCAACCCAAGTTGATGTAGGCCATGTTAGGTTGAGTTGAGTTGAGTTGGGTCAAGTTAAGTTAAGCTCATGTCAAGCCAAATTTAGATGAAACCATATCAGGTCAGGTTAGCCAAGGTCGGATCCCCGTCAAATAATATCCTATTGGAACGAACCTAAATTAAATTGGATCAAGTCAATCAAGTAAATTGGATCGGTCTAACCTTTTAATTAAGTTCCAAATAATAAAAGTTAATTAAGGACCACTTTATAATCAATATAAAATATTTATAGATCAATTTACAATATTTTATATTTTAAATACTCTTTTTGAAAACATTCAAGAATTAATTGAAGTTTTGCTGTCTCATTTTAGTAAAACTAAATAGTTAAGACCGTCAATTATTGAGTAACTTGTTAGTAAATTATATCCTTTTAAATATAGAAAGAATTAAATAAGAGAGAATGATAGATGTTGATTTAGAATTATCTTATTAAGTTAAAATTATATTAAGTTAAGAAGATCATCATTTGTCAATTTTAAGTTTATTGGTTTAACACTTTTCCTTCCCTAAAATAATTTTTTATAATCTATAAAAAATGTTTTTTCCTTGTTATTTATTTTCTCGAAATTAATTATTTTAAAATAGATTTAGAAACCACATAAGAGTAATAGTGAAAAAATTGTGCATATTCATCCCATGGAAAAATGTCCTAGATTACCTTACGTTATTGATCTTAAATACTATAAAGGTATTAAGAATTAGTTTTGTCATATTAACAAAATGTTAACCAAATAAAAATTTATAACGAATTATGTAATGATTGTCTTAAAATTTCTACGTATGTTAAACGATTGACATTTCAAACTCTTTTGCTTTTAAAGAATACGAATGTTTTGAGATCTAAATATTTAAGAAGTTTTTCTTGAAATAATAAAACATCTTATAAGAAAGAGGTAGAAGAAATTGTATAGGAAAATACTTATCAAGAATGTAAAATACACTTCACCTTTTATTCAGAAAGAAATTTTACATGTATTTGTTTGGAAGGTGTAAAATGAAAATGATAAAAAAAAAATGGTGATATAAAGCTTTGTTTTAGTTAGTGATGATACTTCGAATGAATTTAAGAGAAAAAAATAGGTCTTTCTTTATTAGATTTGCTCATAAAAATGAACATGATAAAACCACTTGTTTGACTTGATACACAATGGAGAGATACTATATCATCTACTCTAAGCTTTTTGTGTGAATTAAGTGATGAAAAATGATAGAATGGAGAAGGAAAAAAAAATTATATTGAAAAACAAGGTTTTTTTTGGATCTAATAAAAAAGAGTTCATTTTTATTTGAAAAGCAGAACTACAACGACCCAAACCCTGGTTAGGGTTTAAGCACATCCCGGCAAAAATGGCGGCAAGGTGTATGATTCTCAGAACCTCGGCAAGAACCCTTTTCCAACATAATCAATCTCCTCTTCAACCCTCTCTCTCTGCATTTCCATTAATCAGAACCCTCCATTCCCTCATTGCCCCACACTCTAACACTACTAAATTTCGTAACCCTTATTCTGGAACCTTCCGAGGCATGGTCTCCGCCCCAGACCCTAATCTCCACGAAGCTCCTTCGCTCGCCCTCGATAATCGCGTTCCCGCTACAGTCATAACTGGGTTTCTTGGCTCTGGAAAGGTGTCCCTTTCCCTTCATTTTATTTTCCTCTGTAGAAAACAGTAACGGTCTGCAAAGAGAAAACCATAAAATTAAAAAAAAAAAAAAAAAAATAAAAGGACTTAATTTCATCTCCATTATTAATTCATTAATATTTGTTTTGCTTTTTTTTT
>Ga0123340_1002431_pt1 | contig 16800 bp, 17 predicted proteins | sample SirMexnodulemix_FD_89961 | JGI IMG/M metagenome (GOLD analysis project Ga0123340, IMG submission 89961) | Root nodule microbial communities of legume samples collected from Mexico - Siratro Mexico nodule mix | ecosystem: Host-associated > Plants > Roots > Nodule | place: Mexico: Nepantla... | reverse complement strand
GTATATAAACCGTCTACTTAAATTGATTAAAATAAATAAAAGGTGTACTTAAATTTGAAATAAAGAATATTAATAGATAATATTTAATTAAAAGTAATTATTCAAAATTAAATACTTTTATTAGCATATATATGATTACCATTAAATGTTATATATGTTTTCAAAGGTATGGTATTTCCTAATTTCCATCTCATTTATAAGGGTTATTTCATAATTTTATGTTTCATCCCTTCAAATCTCTTTACATTATGGAAGATGACGTTCTGCAAATCCCTCCTCATCCATCCTCTTAAATTAGGTCAACAGTCTTCATCTCCTCAAAATCTTCTCAAATCAGTTCAACCAATGTGTAATTTTTTTTTTTATCACTTGTTAATTTTGGACTTACTGATAGGCCGTGAATATTTTTATTTTTTAATTCATTTGATAAATAATCATCTCTCGATTTTACATTATTTTTATAAACACATTGATAACATAACCAACTTTTCTTTCTCTGCATTCTTATCTTATTATCAACTCCAAGAAAATTATTTCGTCAACACATAAAATTCATATTGATTACTTCTAATTTTAACACAAATCAATTCTATATATATTCTTAATATAACATCCCAAATATACTCATCACTCACAAACGGGTTCATTTTAATTCTTCATTTTTTTATGGAAAATTTCACGCAATAACTCACTCGAACTGAAATCATCATTGGCATGTCTTTGTGTGCGTTACTAGTTATGGTTGTATATTACATACTGTATATTACAAACTGACTTATCATCAAATATTGGACTTATTTTCCAATTCCTTTCCAGGGTAATTATGTATAGATTTGGTAATAAAAGAAATTCGATTTCATAGAAAATTCTCATAACTCGAATAAGTATCATTAAACTAGTTCAGTATCTCTAAATTTTAAAAATTTGCATAATTCAATTTCAAATGCCTTAGTTACAAGTTATCTTCAAGGAGCAAAAAAAGCATTATGTTTTTGTCTTACTTGCTTTCTATTTTGCTTACACCTATCGAAAATACCACCTAAACTTGGAAAGTAAAATAAACTAACAATTGTAAAAAAATAAAAAAGTGAGGTTAAATACATAATTCAATCATTCCACCTGTCTTGAATTTTTAATAGGTGGCCAAATGGAAGGGAAAGTTTTGACTGGTTGTGTTAAACAGCAGAGTTAGTCACTAATTTTGTTTTTTTACACTAAAAAACACTTAACTATATAATTGTTGTCGAATCCGAGAAAAAGAATGATTCATCCATGTGATTGTGAATTAAACAACTCTTCGATGATTTTTCATAAATTTTGTGGCATGTTCAAGTTTTGTACACAGCAGATGGTCACAGAAGTGGGACATGGCCTTAGCAGAAGCTGAGGAAAGCCGAACACTCTCCCAAATCTGAAATTTTCTATTGCCATTCTATTCACTGTGTTTCTGTTTCCCTTTGTCGATTTTCCATTCAACACAGACAAAATCACCGCAAAACAATGAACCCTGAGAAATCCCGTTGCAGGTTACCACTTCGCACGCTCTCCAAACGCACCCACCACCCTCTTCTCCACCTTCGCCTCCTCTTCCTCTTTGTTCCCACCTAAATCTCTTCCCTTCAGTTCCACGTCAAAACAGCCACCCCTCAAAATAAAGCTTACCAATTTCCAATTTTTCTCAAATCTTAATGTTGTCGGAATCTGTTCTCTGCCTCTTGACCGAGGACCTTCTCATCCGGCTCCTCGAGAAGCTCGGCCCGGATCGGAAGCCGTGGAGGCTGGTGTGCAAAGACTTTCTCCGGGTCGAATCGGTGACCCGGAAGAGTGTTCGGATCCTCCGAATCGAGTTCCTTCTTGGGCTGCTGGAGAAGTTCTGCAACATTGAGACGTTGGACCTGTCGCTGTGTCCGCGGATCGAGGATGGAGTTGTATCGGTTTTGCTGAGTCAGGGGTCGGCGAGTTGGACTCGGGGACTCAGGAGGCTCGTGCTGAGTCGCGCCACCGGGTTGGGCCACGTGGGTTTGGAGATGCTCATTCGGGCGTGTCCAATGTTGGAGGCTGTCGATGTGTCCCACTGTTGGGGCTATGGGGACAGAGAGGCTGCGGCGCTATCGTGCGCGGCGAGGTTGAGGGAACTCAACATGGATAAGTGCTTGGGAGTTACTGATATTGGGTTGGCGAAGATTGCTGTCGGTTGTGAGAAATTGGAGAGGCTGAGTTTGAAGTGGTGCTTGGAGATTTCTGATCTGGGGATTGATCTTCTTTGCAAGAAGTGCCTGGACTTGAAATTTCTTGATGTGTCCTATCTCAAGGTTTGCTTCCTTCTCTTTCAAAAGGATTTTATATTATTGATAAGAGTGCTGATTAACTTTTACCCGCATTTTGTGGATGGAAGAGAGGGATAGGTAGAAAAGAAAGGTAGAGAGGAAAAGGAATATACGTGATCAGGGATTAAATTCAAAAAAAAAAAGACAGAAAAAAATGGGATGAAAATGATATGGAATAGAAAGTGGGTGGATCATTATAATTTTTCCATTGATAATGATGGATAAATGAAGGGAGAAAGAGAGAGAGAGATGGTGGATGCTAAAGTCTTATTTTTAGGTGAAAATATGGAATATCTTTGGCTTAAGAGTCAACTAGTCAGGTTTCGAGATATTATGATTCCATTTAAGAAACTTTTTGTAAGATGTTATTCTATACGCACTAACGTGTAGATTGAATTCTGATCATATGTTCCAAGGGAATGATTATCTGTCAATTGTACCACATGTTGGTATAGAGATTTGAGTCTTGTGAGAAACTTTATACACTTTGTTATTGAAAGTTGGTTGAGGTTACAAAGTTGACGACAGAGGATAGTGAGTGACTTCAGCAAACCACTTCATTCGCTATGTTTTTTATTGGTGGTAGAAAAAAACTTTTTTAAATCCAATTTCTGAGTCCTGAAGGGTTTTGAAGGAAGCACCCTCTAAATTCTTCATGTGATTTGAATGAGTCACTCTTGTTCGTACTTGCTAAGGGTGATTGTGTTACAGGACTTATTTTAGCTAGTTAATCTGTTTTTCTGTTTTAATGTTGGTAGTTATAACAGTTAGTAGTTAGCTATACGTAAGGAAGCTTTGATCTGAGTTGTAATTTTTTTTGTCAGATTCATTTTTGTAAACTTCTATATCTTTCTTCTAATTCAGTACATGCGGAGAATCCGTTCATTCTTTGGTATTCCATATTCTTCCAATTCTTCGAGTTCTCTATTCTCCTAGAATTGTCAACATCAGTGGTATTAGAGTTGGGCACCTTTCTGTGACGAGTATGGCAGAGACAACAAGAAGTTCGTCTGTGTTACATAAACAAGAAGAACATTTAGAAAACTGTGTGGTAGAAAGAATGGAAGCAAGATTCATGGAGATATGACTTTCATGAGACAAACAATGGACCGAACGAATCTAAGAATGTCTCAAGAACCATCTCACTGACCCAAATATTCTTGTAACGAACACACACCACAATTCTTCCACTTATTCTTGTAGAACAAGGTTAGCTAGAATTGAATTTCACCGCTTTAATGGTAATGAAGTGAAACAGTGGATTTACGCTGTGAAACCTTTTTTTGCCATTGATGAAATTCCTGAGGAGGTTAAAACTTACATATATGGTGCAATCTTTTTCGCTTGACAACTACTTGTTTGGACAGAATTTAAGAAACTAATGATTGAATGATTTGGAGATTTTACGATGATCCGATGGCTGATCTCATGTGACTGCGGCAGACAGGGTTAGTTGATGATTATCACGAAAATTTTGATACAATTGTTTCTAGATTATATCTTTCACAAGTATATAAGATCAGTTGTTTTTGAGCAGCTTAAAACAAGACATTCAAATGGTGGTGCAAATGTTCCAGCCAACCACCATTCTAAAGGCTTCTCAGTTGGCAGTTATATGAATCTGACCAAAAAAATTACAACTCAGATCAAGACATCTTTATTTATAGCTAACTACTAACTGTTCTAGCTACCAACATTAAAACAGAGTAACTACCTACAGAAGAGGTAGACATTATATTTTTGGTTTACAGAAGTTGAGAGCAATGTGGAATCAATAGAGTTGTAATAAAAACAAGTTCCTTGACGAGTCATGTTAAACGGACACCCTGATTGGGAGGTAGAAAAAGGAGAGATAGAAAGGCAAAGAAAAGGTAAAGAGAGAATGATAAGTAATGGGATGAAAAGAAAGGGACAGATAGGAAGAAACTGGAATGGAAAGGAAATGAAAGGAAAAATGAGTGTACGTTTATAATCATTGTTTCTTGACTGTGGATAATACACGACTCTACTTGTGTTTATGATGTTGTTCATAACACCATTCCCAAGACTTGACATTATGATTTTCTGTTTTGCATCATTACCTTAGCTAACAATCAGCCTGTATTGATTTGTGAGTTTATTTCTTCTTCAATTATATCTTTTAAGTAATTTAAGAATCTTGCATCATTAGGTAACAAGTGAATCTTTGAGATCGATAGCTTCTCTGTCAAAGCTTGAGGTTTTCATTATGGTGGGCTGCTCTTTAGTGGATGATGTCGGATTGCGGTTTCTTGAAAAAGGATGTCCCCTACTTAAGGTAATTTATTTCTTATAATCTATAAGCTATGACAACAATGGTTGAAAAAAGTAATAAAGTTGATCACAAGGGTTCTCTGGAGCATAAACATAGAATATGTCCATGCATTTCAGGCAATTGATGTATCGAGGTGTGATTGTGTTAGCTCATCCGGTTTAATATCTGTCATTAGCGGGCATGGTGATCTCGAGCAGTTGGATGCAGGACATTGCCTCTCTGTAAGTCTATATCCAAAATTTATGAGCGTGTTGTGTACCTTAATTCATTGTAATAAGTTTTACATACACTAACACGTCAGGCATTTTCCATAGGAGCTTTCAGCACCTCTTGTTAAATGCTTGGAGAATCTAAAACAGCTGAGAATAATTAGAATGGATGGTGTTCGAGTTTCTGACTTCATCCTCCAGACAATTGGCACCAATTGCAAGTCTTTAGTGGAACTTGGTTTAAGCAAATGTGTTGGGGTGACCAACAAAGGAATTATACAGCTATTATCTGGCTGTGGCAATTTGAAGGTACTTGATTTGACTTGTTGTCGGTTCATCTCAGATGCTGCCATCTCTACTATAGCAGACTATTGTCCAGACCTTGTCTGTCTGAAGCTAGAATCTTGTGATATGGTGACTGAGAAATGTCTTTATCAACTTGGACTAAATTGCTCGCTGCTTGAAGAGCTTGATCTAACTGATTGCTCTGGTGTTGATGACATAGGTAAACTATGCAATTCGATCTGTACATAATATATCAGTTTAATTAAAACCTTCAAATGGTTCTGATTAATTTATTTCCAACTTTCTGTTTCATGCAGCACTAAGATATGTATCAAGATGTTCAGAACTCGTAAGACTGAAGTTAGGATTATGCACAAACATATCAGACATAGGATTGGCACACATTGCTTGTAACTGCCCAAACATCACTGAACTTGATCTCTATCGGTAATTGAAACTCAGATTTAGCGTGATTAATTGCCTATTATTCAGTGAAATTTTGAACAGTGTCGAGATGATGTTCAGTGAAATTTTGTTTTATGTTCACAGCTGTGTACGTATTGGAGATGATGGGCTGGAAGCGCTGACGAATGGATGCAAGAGGCTGACAAAGCTAAACTTGTCATATTGTAATAGAATTACAGACAGAGGGATGGAGCATATCAGCCATCTTGGTGAACTATCTGATCTGGAGTTGCGCGGGCTTTCAAATATCACAAGCATTGGTATAAGATCAGTTGCAATAAGTTGCCAGAGATTGGCAGATTTAGATTTGAAGCACTGTGAAAAAATTGATGATTCAGGTTTCTGGGCCCTTGCTTTTCATTCACAAAACCTGCGGCAGGTCAGTCATAGTTACTTTTACTCAATCAAGTTATCAATATTCTGGGTCTTTCTGAGTTCTGACTAACACAGTAAGCTGGCCTCTAAAAAAATTCAACAGTGTATGAAATTTATTAGTATTACCTCAAGAAGCATAATTGATACTCATCTGGTTTTGTTACTTCATCATTATAAACTTTGATATGGTTTGATCTAATTGACAAATTCTAAACTATAATTCTCCAATGATCAAAGAACCATGGTTTGGATGCCTGTCTGGGCTCACTGCAATCCTTCTTCAATTGTGTTGTTTGTTGTCTCTTTCCATGCTTTTGTAACTATACACGTTTAAATTTGATTTCTATGTTCTTGTACTTCCAGTCACCTTTAGAGTCTGTAGTTTTAGTAGTTAGTTAAGTAGTTATAACAAAATTAGTTAGCTGATGATAGCTAACTACTAGTTAACTAACTCTATAAATAGTTAGTGTGAACATGAGTGAAAACTCTCTTGTTTTTGATAGACAACTGTAGTTCTTCTTCTCTGTTTTTTCTTTATATGAAGAAAGTCTTGAGATTCTGTGTTATAGAACTTCCTGAAATTTGAGATTCTTCGAGCTCTTAGTTCCTAGTACCTTGTGTTCTATTACATAACATATCATTCACACGTTTAGTCTAATCTTTTGCCCTGGTCGCAAAAAGAAGAATATATTTACTGATTTTTTTTTATTTATTTCTTGGAAATCTTGATTCTTTAGATTGAAGTTTCTTCCATGTCTTTCTACAAATATTAGTACTATTCAGCGCCATTTTGGATTAACATAAAGCTGAATGTTAAAGATAAGAACTGTTGTATAGAAAATTCTATTCAATGCAGTTTCTACTTCCCCCTGGTGCTCTATAATCAAAGCTTCTACTTATATTTTGTTGAGTGCATATGTAAATTTTTCTTCGAATAGGTTAAGTATTAATGTTTGTTTACATAAAGACTGGTGTCAGGATTATGGGTTCCAATTGTAGTTTCTAATTCAACATGGTGGTGATGATGGCAGATAAATATGAGCTACTGTATTGTGTCAGATGTGGTGTTGTGCTTCCTTATGAGTAACCTGAAACGCCTCCAAGATTCCAAACTAGTGTGTCTTCCTAAAGTCAGTGTACAAGGTTTGGAAGTTGCCCTTAGAGGTTGCTATGGTCGGATTAAAAAGGTTAAACTGCAGAGATCCCTCAGGTTCGTGCTTTCCTCAGAATTGCTGGAGACAATGCATGCAAGAGGGTGCAAGATCAGATGGGATTAACCACGCCATTAATCTGTTATACTTTCTTTTTCTTGGAAGCCACGCTCCCCCATTAGGATCTTTTTTATCCTAAATTTTAAATTTCTCTTACATCTTCTTTTCCTTAGTCTCTATTACCCAACTCAGAGGCATACCAGTTCACTTAGGCGACATTGGTAGATTTCTAGACAAGGTATTTTTCACCTTCTAAGGTTACATTCTCCAATAAAGCACGAGGTTACTTCTCTTGGAATTAAACTTCATTAACTCTTATCTGTTACACTTACCAGACTTATTCTGTTGCCAATCCACGTATGGAATCAATAGTAAGATAACTTCAGTGTAGAAATTCTGGTAGTGTAAATTAGTCGACAGAATTATTGTTTTTATTTATAAATAAACTCGATGTTGTTTTTAAGAAACTCTTGTAGTTTGAGAAAAGAGAACTTTAAATACAGTTGTACAAACATAATTTGTTGTGAATCACTTGAGATTAAAATAATTTCTATTTCACATTTTAGGGTTTTTTTTTACAGTTTTTTATTTTCAAGAACTAATGTCATAATAATATTGTACATATCGAGATCAAAACGATATTTTAACTTGTAACATTACTAACAGTATTTCTAAAATGCATTTTTTAACATGCACTTTCGTTCTATACTTTACCTTTCATGGAAAAGAGAAATTTAACTTCGTCTTTTTAGCAAAAAGGAAGCTAAATGTGGAAGTAGAAAATTAAGTAAATAATATTTTTCATATTCCAGCACTGGCCAGACACGATTTTGGAACTTAGGATTAATATTACCAAAGGGTAAAATTTAAGACCTTTTTATTAACTTTTTATTTTGGTAATCTAAATTATGATATACGAACTTTCAGTATTTATTAATCTAAATAAAAAAAATCTGAAATTCTGAATGTTATTTCTTAAACTCTTGAACAGAAGATATATAATAATAATACTAATTTTTTTTTTAAAAAAAATAATACTTAACAACATTTCCATTGATTTAGATTGGTTTGTAATGTATACATGAATATGATTTTTGTATCTTCTATTTTCATTTGGGTTATTAAATTGATTTCATGGTTATGTACTATTAGATCATAAATTACCGACAAGTTCTTCCTACACCTTAATAAGATTCTTCCTGCACCCTAATAAAAAAATTTATTCCGCAATTATCCTTATATGAGAACCGGATGGCACCTCCATCCGGTTGTCATTTGAAAAAAATTGACAATCGGATGACACCCCCATCCGGTTGTTATTTTTTTTCAAATGACAACCGGATGGACTGCTCATCCGGTTGTTAATTTTTTTTTCAAATGACAACCGGATGGGGGTGCCATCCGGTTCTCATTTCCAAATCAAAATGATAACCGGATGAAACTCATCCGGTTATCATAGTCAAAATCGAAAACGGATTAATTTTTCAATTTGGACTATGAGAACCGGATGAGTTTCATCCGGTTATCATTTTGATTTAAAAATGAAAACCGGATGACACCCCCATCCAGTTGTCATTTGAAAAAAAATTAACAACCGGATGAACAGGACATCCGGTTGTCATTTGAACAAAAATAACAACCGGATGACCTGCTCATCCGGTTGTCAATTTTTTTCAAATGACAACTGGATGGGGGTGTCATCCAGTTTTCGTATAAGGGTAATTGCGGAATGAATTTTTTTATTTGGAAGAATCTTATTAAGGGTGTAGGAAGAATTCGTCTAAATTACCATTAGTATAACTTTTACATAAATTTATTTTGTATAAAAACTATACAAACTATTTTGTATAAACTATTTTCTAAGACTCACTTTTCTTTCTCCTTTTCCCATAATTATATCTTCCTTCAAGCCAAAGGAAACTGCATTTTAAATATTTTTGATATCCACAAGTAATATAATTTGAATATGACTATTAAAATATAGGAAAAAGAAACTTGTTTTTGACAGATAATAGAAAAAGAAGTTAGTAACATGTACTCTAATAATGCATTTTTTAACATACTATTAATTATAAGTTTAAATTTGTTGAAAATCATAAAAAAATTATGAATCTCACTTCTCAGTTAAATGAGTCGCGTTTATTTATGATTTTATATCTCTTAATAAAACATGTTAGAAAGAACCTGACCAACTCGAGTTTTCAATTCCTAGGAAAGAATAGTTCTTTTGTGGGAGTGGTTTTGTCATTCATATTCTATCCCCATTTGTTTGTTGTGTGTATTCATCAAATTACAGTATAGACAGATGTGCACAGTTTTTTCATAGAGATTCTCTTAGGAGAAGCCGCATTCTTAACATTATAAATATACTTTTGATCAACCATCAAATGTGAGAAGCAATTCACTGCAGAGAAAGTGGAAATCATCAACGCTGAGCCGCAGTCACACCATGAAGCTCAAACAAAGCATAGAATATCATGCCATGCCTCCAACAAAAGAAAGCATTAGAATAACTTGGGACTTTGTCCAAGGAAAAAGCATAAAGCAACGTGAATGTTAAAACTCAGAAGAAAAGGAAGACAGAAATTCTCACTGCCACATTTCCCGTGTATAAATAAAAGGTGCTTGGAAAGACCACAAGAACATGCCTGCTATGTCTTTCTAGTAAATTCTCTGTCACATTAACCACCAAAAGATCATGGCCATGCTTAGTTTCCTTTTCATTCTCATGCTTTTACCCTCCTTTGAGGCTCTCCCATATCAACCCATTCCCTCAGAAATCCAAACCCAAGACATGCAAGCATTGATCGCACAAGCATGCATGGACATTGAAAACCAAAACTCCTGCCTCACAAACATCCACAACGAGCTCACCAAAATAGGCCCTCCAAGCCCCACTTCAGTGATGAGTGCAGCACTGAAGGCCACACTCAACGAAGCAATGGTGGCCATTGACAACATGACAAAGATCACCGAATTCTCCGTCAGCTACCGCGAGCAACAAGCCATAGAAGACTGCAAGGAGCTTCTGGATTTCTCGGTTTCTGAGCTTGCATGGTCGTTGGGGGAGATGAGGAGAATTCGCGCAGGAGATACCAATGTTCAATACGAGGGCAACCTCGAAGCGTGGCTCAGTGCAGCACTGAGCAACCAAGACACATGCCTTGAAGGGTTCGAAGGCACAGACAGACGCCTCGAGAGTTACATCAGTGGAAGCTTGACACAAGTCACACAACTCATCAGCAATGTTCTGTCCTTGTACACTCAGTTGCATACCCTACCCTTTAAGCCTCCAAGAAAAAACACTACTGCTACTACTTCAACAACTGAATCTGATGGAACCTCAGAGTTTCCTGAATGGATGACCGAGGGTGATCAAGAGTTGCTCAGAGCCAAGCCACACGGTGTGCATGCAGACGCGGTTGTGGCTTTGGATGGTAGCGGCCATTATCGCTCTATCTCCGAAGCTGTTAATGCAGCTCCGAGTCATAGTCAAAGGAGATATATTATTTACGTGAAAAAGGGTCTTTACAAGGAGAACGTTGACATGAAGAAGAAGATGACGAACATCATGCTGGTAGGAGATGGTATTGGGCAAACCATTATCACTAGCAACCGGAATTTCATGCAAGGATGGACCACTTTTCGAACTGCAACACTTGGTAAGTAACTAACTAACACCATCATGGCCGTAAGATCTTTTCATATCCTTCAAAACCCGAAACTGAAACAAGTTGCAATTTTGATGTGTAGCTGTATCTGGGAAGGGTTTCATTGCAAGGGACATGTCGTTCCGGAACACAGCAGGGCCAGTGAACCATCAAGCGGTGGCGCTGCGTGTGGATTCAGACCAATCAGCCTTCTACCGGTGCAGTGTGGAAGGGCACCAAGACACCCTCTACGCCCACTCCCTGCGACAGTTCTACCGTGAGTGCGAAATCTATGGCACCATAGACTTCATTTTCGGCAACGGTGCTGCAGTGTTGCAGAACTGCAAAATATACACCAGAGTCCCACTTCCCTTGCAGAAGGTTACCATCACGGCCCAGGGCAGAAAAAGCCCACACCAGTCCACGGGCTTCACCATCCAGGACAGCTTCGTTCTCGCCACCCAGCCCACCTACTTGGGCCGGCCCTGGAAACAATACTCCAGGACAGTTTACATTAATACCTACATGAGTGGGCTTGTTCAGCCCGGAGGCTGGCTTGAGTGGTTCGGAAACTTTGCCCTCAACACTTTGTGGTACGGTGAGTACAGAAATTATGGGCCTGGTGCATCGCTGGCGGGCCGGGTCAGATGGCCCGGTTATCATGTGATTAAAGATGCTTCCACCGCTAGTTTTTTCACTGTTCAGAGGTTCATTAATGGTGACACGTGGCTTCCAAGGACAGGTGTCAAGTTTACAGCGGGTCTCACCAATTGAGATAATTTCTTTACTATTATTTGTAGATGAAAAACAAATAAATTTATCATATACTCCATTTTTTAGATAAATAACTCTACCATTTCTCTGATTGATGGAAGACGAATAATTTTCTTCAGTGGGTGGATGTTTAGGAAATAAGTTTTTGTTTGGTGCAATATGTAATATGTAATCTGGGATTAGGTTTGCTATACTTTTATTGTACAATTTCCTCTCATAATTTTGCTATGCTATGCTATTATTAAATTGCTGTGACATCTTTAAGCCAAACTATGAAACCTCTCTGGCTTTTATATTCATAAAATAATTTCAAAAAATCTCTCTTCATAGGAAATTAATATGTATATATTCAAAATAAAATATACTCTCTTTTTTTCACTAGTTAACTCGAGAGTTCTATTATCTGTAGGTCATCCAGTATAAAAATACGATCATCATAGATTAAAAGAAAAATAAATATTACATAAAAAGAAGGATTAGTTAGAACTTACAGAAAAATCAATATACACTTAAATTTTTTATTTCAAGAAGAATGTAATCATATCAATTTCATCAACTTCTTCTACATGTGATTTCAATATATGTGATTTCAATATATATGTCGAGTTAGAATATCTTTTTATTAATTAAATTCTTAGACAATGAACAATTTAAACAATTTCAATATGAATATCTTTTTTCATAAAAATATTATATCTCGATCATTATTTGACATCATTCATAACATACTTAACAAATTATACATAGTGGTAGACTTTCATCATAATTTTGCAAAATCTATTACACATCGACCAACAATTTAATTGAACAACTAGAAATAAATATTAGCTACTAATATTTAAGAAAAACCATCCATAATATCATGTAAAAGTAAGAAAAGAAGAAATAGTAAAATAATGGGTCGCATTAGGCACACAAGTTGTGACACCCGACTTAACTCAACTAAAAAGAAATGTGTCCAATGATAGCCAAATTATGCTCAATGTAGGCAGACCCGAGAGCATCCCCTCTTTTAAAATTCGGAATGACACCATGCTATTGATATTGTACCTAGCGCTGCTACACATAGTTTTGATCAACGATCTGAACATATAAGACATTGAACTAAGAGAGAGTCACGTTCAAGTCTCATATACCACATAGAAGTATGATTATTAAAGAGAAATGAATACTGAAAGTTAACTTTAAGGAAGACAAAACATAATTGAACTTACTCTAAATAAGTTTATGATCAAACAGAGTTATTCTATTTACTATTACAAATCTAATGGTAAATTCCGATTGTTAATTTGATGAAAAACGAAATTTGAATCTTAGAAAAAAAATTATAAAAGAGATAAAAGGAACTTTTCTAGAAAGATGATATTTATAATAAAATTCAATTAAATAACAAAATTTTTTATTATATAAACTTTTTTTATTTTAATAATATAATATTTAAGTATATTTTAATTATATCACTTTTACTTTAAATTTATTTTTAAAATCTTACATATGTAAAACACATAATTTATAAAATATAATGTTGGGAGAATCCGAGGGGGGAAACCGGGAAGATCTCACAAGAATGAGACAAGAGTCAACTCATATAAGGGAATGACGCCACCTTCAACCCAAAACCTTAAGGCATTAGGTTTGCGGGTCTTCTTTCTTATATGTTGCTCAACTTTCTCATTCTTATCCAATGTGGGACTTAGACTCACACTTGAATACCTAACAATCTCCCCTCAAGTGAGAGTTTCTCCTCCATATTGATACACTCCCCCTCGAGCGAAAACATTCTCAAACCCAAGTACATTACTCATTACCCCTCACTTGTATCACCGTTCACACACTTATACGGGACACGCTTGCTTGAAATCACCATCAAGAAGACTTTCGATACAGGGTCAAATTGTACTCGCCCAAGCCGCAAACCAACGGCTCTGATGCCATACTAACCGCCTCTTCCCAGAAGCACTTAGGAAGCCCTGCATTCAATCTCAAACATCTAGCCCTTTCAGTCAACGACCTGTTTATTCTTTCAGCAACACCATTTTGTTGTGGTGTCTTTCGCACTGAAAAATGTCTCTGAATTCCATGCTCCTCACAGAATTTTTGGAATTGTGAATCAGTGTACTCTGTGCCATTATCAGACCTCAAATACTTGATCTTTCTACCTGTTTGGTTCTCCACCTCAGCTTTCCACAACTTGAACTTGTAAAAAACTTCAGATTTCTGTTTCATGAAATACACCCAAACTTTTCTAGAAAAATCATCAATAAAAGTAACATAATACATAGATCCACCAAATGAAGACTCTCTAGTAGGGCCCCATACACAGAATGCACATAATCTAGAATCCTTTCAGTTCTATGCTTTCCAGTCATAAAACTAACTCTAGTCTGCTTCCCAAGAACACAAAACTTACAAAAATCGAGCTTGCAAGTTTTAACACCATGCAACAAATTTCTTTTATGTAATTCAGTCATCCCACGTTCACTAAGATGTCCAAGTCTCATATGCCACAATTTTGTATTATCATCATGTGACTCAATAGAATGAACTCCACCTACAACTGTACTCCCTAACAGTTTATAGATATTTCCAGTAGTTATCTTTCCTTTCATCACAATCAATGCACCTTTAACAATTCTAATGGTCTCCATATCCTCATCAGCTTTAGGAATAAAACCATTCTTATGTAAATTGCCCAAGGAAATCAGATTCTTTTTCAATTCAGGTATATGCCTAACATCACACAGTGTTCTAACAGTACCATCATACATCCTAATTCTGACATCACCAATACCAACAATATTGCAACATCTATCATCACCTAAATAGACACAACTAGAATTAGCTGACCTGTAAGTCGTAAACCACTCCTTGTTAGGCGTTATATGATAAGAGCATCCTGAATCAAGAATCCATACATCCGAAAACTGAGTAGTTGAAACAGAAAGCATGTCCCCGTCACTGTCATCAGATTCCTCATTCTGCACCACATTTACCGACTTGGATGAGTCAACTTGTTTTTCATCATTTTGCTTTCTCCACGTTCGACAGTCCTTCTTCATATGACCTGACTGTTTACACTTGTAACATTGAATCGTCTTTTTACCCCTTGACTTTGATATGAAATTTCGTTTTCCATAACCATCGTTCTCTTGCTTCCTTCCATGTTCCTGACCACCCTTAATGTATAAACTATCACCTTGAGAAGAACTTTCCCCTGCATTTTGCTTTCGTTGGTTGTGTGCCAACAACACTGCAGTAATCTCCTCAACCTTGATTGTTTCTTTCCCATATGTAAGGGTTGTCACAATATGTTCGTAGGAAGAAGGCAAAGAACATAACAAAATTATTGCTCTGTCTTCATTCTCGATCTTCACATCTAACTGCACTAGATCTGTGATTATTTGATTAAAAATATTCACATGCTATGCTAGATCGTTACCCTCCTGCATCTTTAGCCCATACAGCTTCTGCTTAAGATACAGTTTATTTGTCAAGGTTTTTGACATAAACTGGGATTTCAGTTTCTTCCAGATTTCATCTGGAGACGACACACTGATTACATGGTACATGATCTCGTCTGCCAAACACAATCGTATGGTTCCTGCTGCTCGTTCCTACAGATCCACCCAATCCTCATCCTCTATCTTCGCTGGTTTCTGCGACTTTAAAGTCTTCAATAGCCGTTGTTGCGCTAACAGATCCTTCACTCTCATCTGCCATAATCCGAAATTATCGTGACCATCAAATTTCACAACTTCGAATTTAGCACCTCCTGATATAGCCATCTCAACTCTCTCTGATACCAATTGTTGAGAAACTCACGCTATAAACATAGGAATTAACGAAAATGAACGAAGATGAAGAAAATAGAGAACACAAGATTTAACGAGGTTCAACAATTTGTCTACGTCCTCGAGAGCGTTTAAGCGGCTATGTTTTGCTATTAAAGAGATCAACCACCACTAGGGTTACAATTACAGATGATTATATAAATAACCCTAAACAAGGTAAAATAACCAAAATACTCCCGCACTCCTAGCCCAGCCCACAAAGCCTATAACTTCCCCTATTGGTATTATGAGCCATACCTAACAAATCTCCACCTTGGCGAATATATGCCCCCTTAGAAGATATACAATTCGGAAGTATCAAACACATAGTGGGTTGGACTACCATGCTTCTCTAGCAACTATAAACATTCAACAAATTCAAGCAATGCTTAAACTTGTCTGTGGTAACTGGCTTGGTTAACATGTCAACTGCATTCTCCGCAATACCAATCTTCTGCAACAATATCTCACCAGATGCAATCAACTCTCTGATCTTGTGAAACCTCACATCAATATGCTTTGTTTTAGCATGATATATCTGGTTCTTTGCTAAATAAATAGCACTCTGACTGTCACAATGCAACTGAATTCCACCTTGTTGAACACCCAATTCATTTACTAACCCAGTAAGCCACAAAACTTCTTTTGCAGCCTCAACTATTGCCATGTATTCAGCTTCAGTGGTAGATAATGCAACAATAGACTGGATAGTTGACTTTTAACATACAGGTCCTCCACTGATAGTAAAAACATACTCAGTTGTCGACCTTCTATTATCCAAATCATCTGCATAATCTGAATCCAATATCCAACAACCAAAGGATCACCCTGTTGATTACCAAACACATTGTCATGCCCCATAGTACCTCTCAAGTACCTAAAAATTCATTTGACTGCCTCCCAATGTTGCCTACTTGGTTTAGACATGTACTTGCTAACTTGACTAACAACATGAGTTAAATCAGTGCGAGTACATACCATTGCATACATTAAGCAGCAACAACACTAGCATAAGGAACCTCTGCCATGTCTTAGGACACTGATTTGAACTAAGCTTAAAGTGATTTGCCAATGGAGTGCTCACAGGCTTTGCACTGCTCATTCCAAATCTGTCTAATACCTTCTCAACATAACCTTGCCGAGATAACCACAATTTCTTTGAGCTTCTATCCTTGTGAATCTCCATCCAAAGAATTTTCTATGCATCACCTAAGTCTTTCATATCAAATTCTTGACTCAATAAAGCTTTCAAACCAGCAACATCATCCAAATTTTTCCCAGCAATCAACATATCATCAACATACAGTAGCAGAAAAATAAAAGAACCATCATCAAGACTCTTTACATAAACACAACAATCATACTCACAACTCTTGTAGCC
>Ga0123340_1002430_pt1 | contig 16803 bp, 12 predicted proteins | sample SirMexnodulemix_FD_89961 | JGI IMG/M metagenome (GOLD analysis project Ga0123340, IMG submission 89961) | Root nodule microbial communities of legume samples collected from Mexico - Siratro Mexico nodule mix | ecosystem: Host-associated > Plants > Roots > Nodule | place: Mexico: Nepantla... | reverse complement strand
GAAAGACATCTTCAAATTCCTGTAAAACAGAATCAACACCACTAGGAAGTTTGTTAGAAACATTAGAATTCAAATTGAGTTCTTTACAATAAAGCATGTAAAGTGGTTGTCTTGTTAGCAAAGTTCTTTTTACCTCACTAACTTTTACTAACAAACTCTCTTTTGTCTCTTTCTTATCATTTTTCTTTTCTTTTTCTCTCAATTTTTTTTCTCTTGCTCTCTTTTCTCTCTCAATTTGTTTTGATCCTCACACACCTCTATGGGAGACAAAGGTACAAGTGTAACTTTCCACTCATTATGCACAAAATAATACTTGTTAGAGCATCCATCATGATTAGCCCTTTTGTCAAATTGCCAAGCCTTTCAAGAAGCACATGGCTTGCCTCCATTGATACAACATCACACAAAACAGAATCATGATAGTTTCTAATAGAGAAATATATTTTCACTTGCTTGTTCACACCTATCTCACCATCTTCACTAAGCCATTGAAGCTTATATGGTCGAGGATGAGGTTTGGTTTCCAAATTCAGTTTTGAAACCAATCTTGAACTAGCAACATTAGTGCAACTCCCTCCATCAATAATCAAGGAACAAACCTTATCTTGAATTAGACACCGTGTATGAAAGATGTTCTCTCTTTGACTTCTATCATTCTCCTTTGAAAGGTTTCCCAATAACCTTCTCACCATAAATAAATCTCCTCCAACTACAAATTTTTCATTATACTCTTCCTCACTTTCTGCAGCAAATTCTGAAGAGGATTCACTAATAATCTCTCCATCTTTAACCAACATGTTCCTTTTAGTTGGACATTCAGAAGCTATGTGACCTCTCCTCAAACATTTAAAACATTTAATATCACTACTTCTTGTTTTCTTTGGAGCCTCATTGGACTTATTTTGTGTCCTTTGAGGGGTAGTAGCAGATGCATTAGATGAAGTAGCTATCTCCTTCTTTGATTTGTCCTTCCAACCTGTTTGGTAAAAGTTAGAAGAACCTCTCTTCATGGTGCATTTTCTCTTGAGTTGTTGCTCTACCTTGATAGTTTGATGCACTAATTCTTTCAACTCAACATAATTTTGCAACTCCATAACATCTCCAATGTCACTATTCAGCCCATGTAGAAATCTAGCCATGGTTGCCTCTCGTTCTTCATTGATGTTGGCTCTAATCAAAGCCACCTCTATCTCCTTATGATATTCATCTACAGTCTTACTACCTTGTATAAGTCTTTGTAACTTGTTATGCAAGTCCCTATGAAAATGGGATGGGACAAACCTCCTTCTCATCAATCTCTTCATTTTCTCCCAAGTATTCACCAATGGATCTCCATATCTTGCCCTCTCTTTTTGCAATTGGTCCCTCCAAATGAGAGCATAATTAGTGAATTCCATGGTTGCCACCTTCAACTTCATTTCTTTTGTATAGTTGTGGCATGCAAATAATTGCTCAATCTTCATTTCCCACTTCAAATAGGCCTCAAGATCACTTTTCACTTTAAATGAGGGAATTTGTACTTTGACTCCCTCAATTTTATCCTCTATATGTTCATCTTCAAGGCCTCTTTTTCTCCTTCTATCTTGTCTTCTCCTATCTCCATTATGATCATCTTCATTATTATTCATTTGATTCTCTATCTGTTCAATTCTTCTATAGAGTTCCTCATTGTTTTCTCTCATCATTCTTTGCAATTGTATAGTCATAACATCAAGTAGAAATCTTTGATATCCCTTAAGTTGAGGATTATCTTCACCACTTTTCCTGCCATATTTCAAGAAAAGAACCAAAATGTGACGTAATAGGACCTCACCACTCTTCTCACGTGTTTGCACTCAGAGATGTACCACTCGTGTATAATGCTCTCTATTATGGCTTTTTCTCTAATGTTTCACTCTTTCCTTTTACCACTCCTTCCTTGACTTTAAGTTCTTACTTGAATCAAACAATCTATAACCAATAATTGTTGTTAAGTGCAACAATCATTTATACAAAACATTAATTTTACTACCAAACAAACAAGCAAAACAAACATTAATTTTATAGAAAAACAATGATTAGAGAAAACACTTGACACTTAGGAATTTTATCAAACAATTGGGATACACTTAAATTTAGAATACAATTGTTGTAACTTATTTTTTTAACTTTTGATGCATATTTTTTTCCTCAAGACAAAAAACATATGAAATTACAACAAATGAGAATGAAATTATACAAAAATTCCCAATAAAACGAGCATATATTTAACACTTAACAACAAATTAGCCCAAATCACATGGATTGAAAGGATTGGTATGACTGAACAATAACAAGTGATGAACACTAAGAACAGAAACGCAATACAGAACCAGAATTGAAGAAAAATTGACACACTAGAAAATTGAAAGACGAATTATGACCAACCTTGCTCTGATTACGAAATGATGTGACTCCATGCGCAAATTTGCACAGAAACGTAAGATTAATTATGTGACATAAGATTAGTAAACACTAGATATGAAGTTAAGAAAGATTGGACAAAATCTGGGGAAAAAAATAACAATGCAGAAAGAAATAAAGAAAAAGGATCAGATTCGAGTGAAGGAGAAGTTAGACGCCATAAACGATTGATGTTTGATAAGCCCTTACAATCGTCACAAGAACTGGAGAATTCTTGATAAGATCATATGATTCAAGGTAGAACCCTAACAGAGAATATGTCACGCTTCTGAAAAGAAATACAACCCAAAAATCCCTCTTTCATTCAGACCCAAATGATTTATACAATTTTGTTTTCAAGTACTAAAAGCATATAAAAGATAAATAAATTATCAACATTATAAACCTAGATAAAAATGCCTCTGTGGTTAATAGAGACCTAAAGAATTGAAAGGTCTTGGTCTCAAAATCAACCATAGACATTTTATGATTGTATTATTATTTATTTATTTTTAATTGTCTAAGTAACTATTGACCTTCAATTATTAGTACATTTTGAATTATGATGTCTAAGTCTTTCTCTTTAGCTGCAACTTCAAAGATTGTTGACCACTTGTCCTAATCAGATAGTTCGATACAAGGAAAAATTTGTAAAGGCATGGATGGATAGGTTTATGCACTTAGGAAACACAACAAATAACAAATTTGTGAAGGCATGGATGGATAAGTTTATGCTTAGGAAACACAACAAATAACAAGTACGTTGGTGTTATTTTCATATTAATGTGTAACATAATTCTAAAGAAAGGCATAATGAAATTCTATTTTTTTGTAGGGTGGAGGCTGCTCATTGGAATTTGAAGAGGATGCTACAGACCTCCATGGGAGACATTTGCTTTTGTTGAGATTCTGTTATCAAGATGATTATCTTGCAACATAATGCAATTAAAGCTTCATTTGAGAAGGGTCTTAATGTGGTTGGCCATTTATTTAATGTTACAACATACAAAAAGTTGTTGGGATTTGTCTCAAAATATGTTTTACAACATATTGCTGAAGAGATGGATCGAGTCAAATGGGTTGGCTTCGATAAAGATCGTTGTGGTTGCATCCTTAGATCAACTCATGGTCTTCCTTGCGCTTGTGAATTGACATCATTTTGGGTAGGTAGCATACCCCTAAAAGTAGTGCATGTGATTTAGACCTGGTTGAGTTTTGTAGATCTTTCATGTGATGATAGTGCAAATGAGTTGTCAATCCAACAAGAGTTTAATGTCATTTTGAACTGTTTCAAAGAGGTTGACATTACTGGTAAGGTTCAGATCAAGAATAAATTGCATGAAATAGCATATCCAGATAAGATGTCTTTGGACGCACCTAAGTCACAAGTAAATACAAAAAAGGCAAAAAAGGGTCGAGCAAGAAAATTAGCAAGATCAACTAAGCGAAATCCATCTTATTTTGAGCATGTCAATGCTCTCTGTTCACAAATAATAGTTCATCTACTTTGAAATCCACCAAGGGAGTGAAGGAAGAAATTCGTCCTTTAAAATCAATCCCTATGATTGATCAATTTCCTTCAACGTTTCATCCCATATATTGTCGATGTTGTGGAGGTGGTAGCTGATGACCATTGTGGTTATCTTGTTGTTGTGGCGATGTTGGGTACGTGATAGGAATCATGGGTTTTCATTCGTATGAATTTACTTCAGGAACTTTCTCAATGTCATCATGAGTATGTTGAATTGTTTGGAGGTGACCATAGTTATGAATATTTAAAAAACTCACTCCTTGTTGATCGTATGTCTATGGTAGGAAATAATTTTAATTATCTTTTAATTTATTTTATGTCAATTTGAAATTGTCATTTAATAGAATTAAATTCAATGTTGTTGTATGTTGGAATAGATAAGTGAATGATCATACTTGATATAGGTTATGTGATTGCTAATCGTTATAATGTTATTGTGGTTTGCTTATCACTGAAGCAGTCAATCACAATTTTCCCTTTGAAGACACAACTCCCCACTAACCTAAACCTTCATTGTATAATTTCAATTGGACATGTATATGCAAACCACTCTCTACAGGTAAATTTGATTTATTAACATTTCAACATGTGCATTTGTTCACATTGCTAATCTTGTGATGTTATATTATTTAATGTCGGTACAATTGTAAGACGAATATCCAATTCCACCAACTGACTTATTGTGGTCAAGCCATTGTTAATCGATTGCCAACAATTGGCTAACATGCAAGTTTTTACACAAATTGCCAATTAGATGATATTAGTTAATTATAATTAGAATTTCCAAAACTTAACACGAGAATTGTATTTTATACTTTCTGTTCAATTCCATATTGCCAATGATTATATCAAAATATCCAACTACTTAAATTAACATCCAAATATAATAAAAATCTAATACTTCGAAGTACTTATAACCAAGTAATATAATGTCGGACATACATCAAAAATAGATTAATAAAAAAATTAAGTTCTATATATCCTAACTAAAGACATCACTGACGTCTATGACTAGGACACCTCACATACACCACGCTGTGTTCTATAGCTCCCCTAGCTAGCATCAAGGCCGACTTGATCCTATCCCATACACGAGTTCCCTCTTCCAAATCACCATTGTTAAGCACAATCTGCAATGTCTTTGTAATTTCGCAACAAATGCCCTACAATGATACAAAAAAGTGTTAATGTAAATTTGTAAATATTTAAGTACTTATCTTCAGCCATCTGAATGATATATGGATGTGATATTGACTTAAACCACTCTATATATCCTGCAACGCAATCTCCTAGATAACGAGCCACACCCATATCTTGCACAAGATATTCATTAAAGTGCAACCATCGATGGTCCACTTCTTTTGTAGATTCATCCCCACCAAAAATAGCAGATGAATTGTCGGGAATCATATGTATATACTCATATTGACGGACTGTGTGATCAGGCAAGTTGTCATTGGTCAATTTGATCACACCAACAAACAAAGAAATCCATTCAAATGGTTTATATTCTCTATAATCCTCGTAAGGTGTGAAGCAGATAGCAGATAACTGGATATTATCAAGTTCAAATTGAACCGTGACAAGAGATGACAATCTATCAACATGATAGCGGAAGCACCTCGATTGTTCCTCTGTGTCGTCTGCACGAATGCTTCTATGTCCTATATGTCCTATGGTAGGGAAATGCTTGTAAATGTAGGCCTGTATCAATTATACAACCAACCCAATCAAAATCAAATATGAATTATATTATGTAATTTGAATTTGAAATTAAATAGATTTGCCACTAACTTACAACAATGTGACTTACCTAGCTAGCTGCCTAGTAGATGCATACCAAACAAATTTTAACTTTGCCAAATGCATGCCATCACTCTGGGAGTCTTTGATACACGATGGAAACAAAGAAAGCAAAATCTCCTCGTTCAACCAAAATCTATTCCGGAAGGTCTTTCTTCGTATCAATGTCTACCTAGATTATATAGCAAATAGGCCACATGATCTCTTCATGGTGCAATCATATAAAGATAGAGGTATTCCTATCCCTCTAGGGATAGAAAAAATAATGCGTGGCCTCCAGTATTCTTGACGTAAACCAAGAATGCAGATGCAACATTGGGCATTCGACTGCTTAAGTGAATTAGGATGGAAGTTGGGGCTCCAACCAAACAGCCAGAGAGTACCCTACCCTGGTTAAGACTCCAAGATCCAACTCACAACACCTTCCTCAGGTCTTCAATCAAAGAAAAAGTGAATTCATAATAGCCAGTTTGCTATAGAAACAACCTACCATTTACCTAGTGATTTCCATAGGCGACGTAACAGAATGCAAATATCTTGATGCTTTATAGGTTTTTATCACCTACCAACAAGATCCTCCCATGGAGACGAGTCTTGCAACCCTCCTCACCTACCTTATATTCATCTTCCAGAATTTTCACAACTATGGCTTCTCCCTTGATGCATGGTGTTGGAGGCTGGTTTAAAGGGATATCACAGACATTGTGGAGGACTAGAGTGAACGTTTTCTTCTGATGCTGCGAGACGGAGATTTCGTGGAAGCATGAGAAGAAGTTGTATTCACAACCCAGATCAAGAACATTCCAAGGCACCACCGGATTCGTCATGAGTAGCAATATTTGAGACATAATGAAATCATAATTGTGGGCACCCTTTATAATATGTATTTGAATCTTGATTTCTCACATTGTCAAAGAATAACCCTCCTTAGTTATTAAAATTAATGTATTTATTTTTCTGATCTGCTCTTAATTCATGGTATATAATTTGACTTTTGTTGTATATAAATCTAAAACAACAAAAGGAAAATGAACAAAGTTTTTTAATAGAAATGAGTGTGCTAAGACATAACTATATTGTTTGCCTTCCAACAATGTTGCCATCACAATCAACATCAAGGATAACTTATTCACCACTGTTATATTTTTATTAGTATAAACAAAATATTTAAGGCAGGTTGTTAAATGTGAAAAGTATTGGTTGAAAAAAGGGGTAGCATATTTTCATTGACCACAATAAAAAGCAGAGAATAAAAAGCACAATAAAAAGCTCTAACCTCAGTGAGAGCTTGTCAGATATTAATATTTGAGCTCAAATGGGAGAGCAAAATAACACTATGCTAAATTTAGTAACCTAACCACTATGGTGGTAATCGGTCAGAGTTGGTCGTTACATATGTTACAAGATGTCTCTGAAGATATGCAACAATAATGCTTACAAACAGGAATATTATAATTCCATTCTATTTTCCTAATAGTTATTGCGTATAAAAGACCATGTAATCCACTATGTACGACCTAAAAGCTTATCATTTTATGAGGTGCTTAAGCCCATCACCTTCCCAACCAAGCTTGAGCATTTGATCGACCACTTTCAAGCTCAACTGCAAGAAGCAATAAGCAGCGAGAATTACCAACCATTTGCGTGCATTCAGTCCAACAGGCACATAAAAATATCAAAAACTATCATCACACTGCACAGGTGTAAATTGTAAAACTCCAAATAATGTGCAAATGTGATTATTTTTTAATGAAACTAGATTGCAGGTGAAATCTTAACGTTTATGCTTTTATCCAATTTACAAGGATCAGAAAAAAATCATTGCCTGGAGTCACGGAATATTTAGAAACAGTATTCACTTGTAAAGCGTAAGCAATGATTGATATTTGATAATGATCCTTATCAAGAGGGATTTAACTTACAGTTGGATCAGTAAAGATAATCAATTGTTTATCCCAAGTTGAAACTAAAAGATTTGTGTTATCCTTATTTAGAGCAAGAGCTGTGATATCCTGTCCTTCTCTCAGCTTCAACACATGAAACACCTACACAATATAGCATGGTAAAGTGGTTAGCATTAAAAAACAGTCCTAAGGATATGCATAGTAGGAAGGCAACAGGACTCATGATTTTTTTGTGAGAATCAGAATGCCATTCTTAATGAGTGTTTTCTATAGTATGTGAATATTGAGGAAGTTGGAGGGCACAAAAGCAGCAGTTTGATGAGAAATAAAAGATCTGATGTTTTTTTTTTTTTGACACCTCAATTTAAACATCTTAATATTGTACCTCCAAAGTGTGCAAATCCAGGAAGCAAATTGAAGGTGATGGAGCATTTATTCTGTTGCTATCTTGAGTTTCTTCTGAGTCTGAATAAAAATCTTCAGTACCCGACTTACTCGATTGCGAATTCCAACTGTTATTGTAGGCTCTACCATTTTCTTGAGAATTAATTCCAATCAAAGCACTCCTTCCATCAAGAGAAATTTCCATGCAACTAATGCCGCTAGAGAAAGATAATTCTGTTTTTGCAATCAGAACACCATTAAGAGTAAAGGTACTGAGAATATGCTTCGATTCATTCCACACCACGACAACCCCTTCAGAGGAAAGGGAGACAGTGTGAGCCACCACACCATCCAGCCTTCTTACTAAACGTCCCTTTCTTATGGAGTGTAGGAGAACATCAGATGAGTGGGAGCATGAAACAACCATTCGAAGATCTGAGTTAACACAACAACTGAGTATTTCACTGTGGTGCCCCCTAAGTACCTCTATAGGACCCTCAATACGGCGTCTACGATTATTTTCCATCAACAGATGTGATGAAGAACCACTGCTGGTTGAAGGCGTGCCAGTGCCAGTCCCAGCAGAAGATTCAGATGTGACACTTGAATGCGATGCAAGTGCCCTTTGTATTCTCCAGAGTAATACTGTTGTATCTCGGGATCCTGTCACCAGGTAGTCACTATTCGGTGAAAGACCAACGCAAGTTACAGGAGCACAGTGTGCATAGGCTGTTTCCAAGGTTTTTGCTCCATCTGAGGATATTAACCTAATACTATTATCAGCATGCCCACCTAATCAGAAGTCCAATTGTCAAGTTAGATGTGAAAGCCCAGGCAGTTGAAAAAGTAGCTACTACAAATGCAGTTCAAGTTTCTTAGATGATGTTTAAGATCTGAGAGGGGAAGAAAAAGTATTTTAAAAAACTTCAAGAGAATAAGGTTTCTCTTGTTCAGCCTAGAGTTTATAATGGTTTTGGTTATTATAACCATATGTTGAAGACCCTTAATTGAAGTATATATTTAAAGATCTGGCTAAATTAAATATACAGGTTGCTGCTATGATTTCTCTACATTGTTTGCTGCTTCAACTAGCGAGTATTTTCCAGCAAATACCTGAATGGGTTGAACTATTTAATTTTTACAACTATACAGTTTTATTCTCCTTACTCTTATGCCTAAATCTTCTCCAAATAAAAAAATTTCCCTTGTACTGACCAAAATGGATGTTAATTCATAGCTGCAATGTCACATAAAAATTCGTCTTTTCTAAGAAATACTAGAACATAGGGTATACCAAATGCTATATAAGTACTGTTAACGTCCCCAACTGCCGCCCTCAGTTCTTGATTAAGAGAGTAATTACCAGCAATGTTTTTTTTCACATATTACTAGTGGCAGCATATTTTAATAATTCTAGCTTGTCTAGATTTACCAGTAATAATTTCTTTGTCACATGTTATAGAGACAATAGCTTGGCTTCTAATTCCAGAAACAGCAAAAGCCAATGCTTGGGGATATTGCCACTCTTCACCAGTCCCAGCAGGACCTTTCAACATGCGTATAATCCCACCAGCAGAATCTGATGTAGCCTTTCCATGGTGAAAGAGGAATGGTGTACCCTGCCCATCAGGTGTATTGGGTTGCCACTTGTGCTGTGCAATATGAGCTGCTGGTGCATTCAAATCAACAACCACAACCATATCTGAAGACGCCTGGATAGCAGCTGCTGGTAGATTGCAGTGTTCAGGGGATGGAATGGCATATGACTTGAGTGCTTTTGGGTTGCGGAATATTGTCTGATATACAAAGAAATATATGCATTATCATCATTATAATCACATGCATTTATCATTGGCAGTTAAGCGAGCAAGCAACAATAGGAGAGCACTTCGAAGCATTTCATCACAGGTTTTGAACAATTCCTAAAACAAAGGAGACACCTTGTTTATACATAAAATCTACTGAGGAGCAACATAACATACTAATGACAAAAATAGTCTGAAGTACTCGAAACAGATAAATGGGGATTTCTTTCTGACTAGGTAGTGTCTAATCCAGGTTCAATTTATTTTTTTCTCTTTCTGCTTTTACGGAGGGGAGAAGAAGGGTTTCTTCACAAATAGGATGGAGAGAAGGTTCAAGTTTTTTTTTAGTTAGTTTTTTATAAATGTAGCATATGGCTGGAGTATATTAGAATACTTTTGTCTGTTACTTGGATACAATTCTTTTCTAAACTCTGTTTAATAAAACTTAAGTTATGCACATAGTACATGATTTCTAGTAGCTACCTTCAATCATTTTATCATAGTATTTTATGTAGTAAAAATTTCCTTAAGATGTATGCATTGTCTTAAAGAGACAAATAATGAAACAAATGGAATATTTAACAAATAAAAATAAGTGATCTATTTTAATCTGGAAATAGTTAATGGAATCAAAGTCAATGGTAAGTCAAATATAAGAAATGGGGAAGAGTATGGATTTTGGTCATGTTTGGGATTTTTCCTGTAAGAGTTTAGAAATAGCGAGTTATTTAGTAAACAGCAATATACACTTTTCTCTTCATATTACGAACCAAAATAAAGAAAAACAGCAATTATCCATGCATGGCTAATGGCAAATCATGAATTATCAGTTAACTTGATGACTTCTGTATGTAAATCTAGAAACATTACACAAAGCCAAAATAAAACACGGGTAACAAGACAGGGAGACATACTAGATGCTTACTCAGACAGAAGTAATCAATAAATGTGTCACTGTCAAACCAATGCAATCAAAGTTACCTGCAAATGAAGAACTTCTGATAATGGCTTCTTCTTCAAGTGTGGAATAGTCAAAAGTTGGGATGGTGTTTGTCCAAAATAAGCAATCTGATCTTGTGTGGCATGCTGTTGCCCCTTTACATTTCATGCACAGTAGAAAGTAACAAGTTACAGAAACCATGGATAGTTATTTGTTGAGGTCTTATGCTTTTATTATGGACTTTGTAAATGTTTTGTAATAATGTACTCCACATAAAAAATATTGGAACATAAAATTTTCCTAATTCATTCACATATAGACAGTAATGGCCTGTATAGTCCTTCCATTGTTTTTTTCTTTTTTATTTTTCTCTTTTTTTTTCTATGATATTCAGAGGTGTAGCATATGATTGATGTTTTTTGTGATGCAAACACAGTTGGGATGACAAACGCCATAATGAGTCCTCAGCACTCTCTTTTTTTTTTAAAAGTTATGCAATAGCATTATTTCCTTTTGATTAAAAAAAAGTAGATAGCGATGGCACAAGGGATTCTGTTTCCATCTCAAATTTTAACCAAAATGTAGAAAATGATTTTTTCCCTATCTCATTGTCTATTTTCCTCAGTTTTTCTCTTCATTTTGTATTGGTCACAAGAGAAATTTATATTGACAATCTGACAGCTAACCAACAAAAAAAGGATTGTGTTGTTTATCAAACTCAAGCAGTTAATTTCCTGTATAATAAAATTATGCAAACAAACACATATACAAGTGACAAAAAAAACTATAACTTGTTTTTTAATCCTTTAAGCAAAAAGGTAGTTCTCACACGACAATTAATAAGGATATTTTCATATTTTGTTTCAGGAAGTTGGAATTGCATGATATATAATGAATTGAAAATATGAAGATGCAACGGAGACATACTGGGTCAGATATTTTATCAACATCCACTGTCCCTTCATAGGTAATGTAAAAGAAAACATTATTTGCTGCAATAGCCTCTTTGCCCCGTTGCTTATACCTGCATGGTTAAATCCATTTAATGTAACCATATGTAAGTTGTCAAGAGACTGAAATAAAGTGGAAATTTAAAAAGGAAGCTATAGATATCTACATTGAAAATGCTAGAAAAATAAAACCCATGAATAAACAAAAGGAAGCTTTGAACTAGGCTTGGAAGCCAAAAGAATATGGAGAAAAAGAAAAGTATGAAAAAACCCTACCCAAATATGAGATCAATCCACTCATGCAAATGAGAAGATACATATTCACTCTCGAGAGCCATCCTATGCTTGTGCACAAAATCAACTGGATTCTCAGCCCAAGCAGGAAGTTTTACAGTATCTGGTATGACAAGAGTAATTCTCAAGAAGAGGTAATAAATTTAATATGCAGATATACCTAATCACAATTTCTTCTTAAAAAGGAAACGGAGAAAATCTCAATGAGTATACCAAGCTTTCCTCCCAATTGTGTTGTGCCAAAATCAATTGAATTTTCATTTGTGAGGACCTCAGGGAGGTAAAATAGCTCAGGAACCTAAGTTCAGATTGGAGGAAAAAAAGCCAAAAATATAAGTTTCAAAAAAACCACGGTAAGCATTTAAAAATATAAGAACTAAAACATTGAAGTCCTCCAAGGACTACTGGAAGTCTTTAATACACAAGTACAAAGAAATTTAATGTAAAAGCATTCAAGAAAACCAATCCTTCTGTTAGAAGTTAGTAAACATATACCAATTCCTTCACATCACTCATGTGCTCAAGAACTCCATTCCAAGTAGCAGAAATATCAGAAAACATTCGATCTGCATGATCAAATTTTCCACCTTGAAGTTTGATTGCAAGAGTAGTGAATGGTTCAACCCTAACAAGATAATACAAAACCTGTAAAAGATAATAACCATTAACTAATGCAAAATCAGCGACTAAAATGCAACCATATTAAATGCTGTCACATACTGGGTGATTGCTTCTGTTGTTACTTTAGAAGAACTGAGAAAAAATCATCATGATTTTGATTTATTCTATGACTCAGCAAGGAAATGGAAAATTGAATGCAGAAGCCAAAAATAAACACAGATGCTAACGAGACCCTTGAAAAACAGCCTCTTTGCATGTATGTATGTGTGTGTGTAGGGGTAGGCCGCACACAATGACCCTTCCCCATACTTTTGCATGCAAGAAGCCTTTTAACACTAGGGTATGCTAATAGTATGCCAACAAACAGGAAATATAAATAAATAAAATAGCATAACGTTAAAGTACACAAGTTTTGAGCTAATCACATTTTGTGAAGGGTCTTTCTGTATCAGGACCATGTTGACAATACTTGAATGTAAACCAACGTTATTTTAATATATTCATAATTGGATTGGTATCACTTGGAAGCCATTTTGTTTGATCTTAACATGACTGACAATTTAAAGCGTCCTGGCTAAAAAGTCTACGTAGGTTCAGATGATTGTACACTTGATGCTTCCAACATACTCACATAATGCAGCCAAAAATGATTCAAGTTTTATTAATTGAGTGTAGTTCAGGATAGGTGAAACTTAGTAGAAGACATTTGAAAATTGGAAATTGGGAGTTCATTCCAAAAAATAAACTTGACATCAACTCGAAGTTAATCACCTAAGCTCCATCCGAATCAACAATCTGGAGAGCGCTAATTTTATGACTCATAAGTAAGAGAATAAACCAAAGACCGGTATCAACAGTCTACCCGAGGAAAAATCAAACACAGGAGGGGGGCGGGGGACCTACTGTTCCTGCACTTGAGTAGTGCGATCCATAGTGGAATTTAGGTATTACTGGGTCATTAAAGCTGGAGTATCTCTCTTGAAACTTTTTAAGACGATCTGGGTTCAGTGCTCCAATAGGCTGCATCATATAAAAAAATTTCAAATTTAAAATATGAGGTAATTTCCCTTGAACTTATCAAAGCAACATTCATGATAACCTTTGAAAGATCCCGGTAAGAAGAAGGATTAGAAAGATCCAAGCTCTTTGAACTGTAATCAGAAAGAATCCAGGGGAAAACTGGATACTGCCAACAATACATAATGATAAAATAAATAACATGAAGATAGGGTAAAAGAGTTTAATTATAGAACGCAATAAGTTAGTAACAAAGATCACCTGGGTTATATCATTATAACTACGCCCAGCCAATGTATTGAGTTGCATTAGATACTCAAAATTACTGATCTGCACAAGGGCACCATAAAATCAATGTTAGTAAGCAAAACTACATTTGAAATGCTTGTCTTGTTAGCTGTTACTAAAGAGCACGTTAAAAATTTTCAACAAAATGAAATATGACAAATTTCATAAGTTTGTGTTATTGATACCAGAGCTCTTCTGCTGCTGCTACCCAATACAGTGGCATACACAGTATTGCTATCTTAGTTCAGTTAGTTTTGTTAGACAGTTATGTCAGTTACAGTTAGGTTTATCCTCAGTATCATGTATCTGAGCTATGTACCGTGTATATACAATGTATCTAATTATATTTCAATATGTTGAACGTAATGGGGCTTAGTTCATATATTTTTATCTATAAATAAACAACCCTATATATGTATTTTACATAAAGAAGATTAATCCTATATTTGTTTTTCCTTTATTGTTAATATGGTATCTAGAGTCTAGGTTAAGGTTAGATCTTTTTCCATTGAATCCACTGTTCATCGGTGTTTTCCAGTCGTTGCTGCTGCTCCGTCGTGGCCGCCACCGATTGGGCCAGCGACATCACCGATCAACTCGCCTCAACCAGGCGACCATTGTGTCGCAAAGGAGCTCGATTGATTTTTGTTAGGGTTTTTCTCTCTCCTATAAGGTAGTTTCTCTCTCCACTTCATCTGTTTCCTCTTCTGCTACCACTATGTTTGATTCGTCTCTATACTAATTATGTCAATATTAATCTCTTCATTAACAAATTGGATATAACTAATTATGATACTCGAGCCTCGAATATTAAATTATGGCTTAAGAGTGAAGGTTATGTTCATCATCTTACCCAACTTGTTGCCAATGTTGCTAAAAATGAGCTTTCTGGTTGGTTGAAAATTGATGCCTAATTATGCATTGTTATTAAATCTACTATTCACTCATCTTTAAAACAAAATTTTCGTGCTTATGAGACATGTTCAAAAGTTTGGGAAATGGCAAACTTATTATACATCAATGATACGCAACATCTTTATAATGTATGTCAAAATCTCCTACTAGGTGTCATGATGGTACAATGGCTGAATATATGGTAAAATCCATGTCTTCTTCATGATTTTAATGAGTTATTACCTGTTGCCTCCACTCCTTCTCAAGAACTAAAGCAAATGTCCAAGTTTTTCATGTTATTGGCCTTACATGGGCTTTTTGATGATTATTCCCATGTCCGTGATCAAATTTGGAGATCTCTTGTTGTGCCCAATTTTACTTCTATTTGTTCCACCTTTCTGTGTGTGCTAGGTAAACACACCACTGATATACCTACTCCTGTTGATGACTCTTATACTTTGGTATCTCAACGTGATGATCGGACTCGCCCTTGCAAGCCACGTAAAGAGTGTCACAAGTGTGACCATTGTGGCAAGCTTGGCCACAAAATTGATAGGTGTTGTGCTTTACATGGTCTTCCTTTTGCATCTGCTATGGTGGCCCAAACTGCTCATATGCAACCTTTTACTATGAACCCTACTTCATTTGATACCTCAGACCATGTTGAATATAACGGGCTTAGCCCATGTTCTCTGTTATTCTGTTACTTTTATTATCTATAAATAAACAACCCTATGTGTGCATTTTAACACAAGGGAAATTAACCCTATACCTATTATTCTTTATTTTAATATGGTATCAGAGTCTATCCTAGCACGGTTGTTAGACCTATCGGGCCACCCGTTATCGGGCCGCTATCGGACCACCCTTAAACAACATAGTCCCATGGACGAGTTGAGCAGTCTCGGCGTTAGGGGGTGTCTAATGTACCTATCAAATCGCCTCCTTCACCACCTCTTAAGGTTTATAGTCGTCGTAAAACTTTCCATCGTCCACCAAGTGATTCTCCTCTGGTGCCAGATCTTCTGCCCTCTCCGGCTCTGACAGTTGAACCTGATTTTCCCGTTGCCATTTGTAAAGGTATACGTTCTACCTGTAATCCCTCTCCACATTATACTACCTTGAGCTATCATAGACTATCTCAACCTTTTTATGCTTGCCTTTCGCCATTTCTTCAATGTCTATTCCAAAATCTGTAGGTGATGCTTTAGCCCATCCTGGTTGGCGTCAAGCTATGCTTGATGAACTCGGTGCTCTCCAGAACAGTGGAACTTGGGAACTCGTTTCTTTACCTTCTGGAAAATCTGTTGTTGGTTGCAGGTGGGTCTTTGCTATCAAAGTTGGTCTTGAGGGCACTATTGATCGTCTTAAAGCTCGTCTTGTTGCTAAAGGCTACACCCAAATTTTTGGTTTGGACTATGGTGATACTTTTTCTCCAGTGGCAAAAATGGCGTTTGTTTGCCTATTTATATTCATGGCAACTCTTCAAAGGTGGCCTCTTTATCAATTAGATGTCAAAAATGTTTTTCTTAATGGGGATTTGCAGGAAGAAATTTATATGGAGCAACCTCCAAGTTTTGTTGCTCAGGGGGAGTCTTCTGGATTGGTATGTCGTCTCCGCAAATCTTTATATGGTCTCAAACAGTATCCCAGGGCCTGGTTTGGAAAGTTTAGTAGTGTTATTAAAGAATTTGGTATGACTCGCAGTGAGGCAGATCATTCAGTTTTTTATCGCCATTTGAATGCTGGTTGTATCTATCTAGTTATATATGTTGATGACATTGTTCTTACAGGTAGTGATTATCATGGCATTTCTCAACTTAAACAGCATATTTGTCACCATTTTCAGACCAAAGATCTTGGTAAACTTAGATATTTCTTGGGGATTGAGGTAGCACAATCCAATAATGGTATTGTTATCTCTCAAAGAAAGTATGCATTGGATCTTTTG
>Ga0123340_1002429_pt1 | contig 16804 bp, 7 predicted proteins | sample SirMexnodulemix_FD_89961 | JGI IMG/M metagenome (GOLD analysis project Ga0123340, IMG submission 89961) | Root nodule microbial communities of legume samples collected from Mexico - Siratro Mexico nodule mix | ecosystem: Host-associated > Plants > Roots > Nodule | place: Mexico: Nepantla... | reverse complement strand
GCAGCGCCCCCCTCCCCGGGAGGGGGGCGCTGCTACGCTATTGACACCATTGATTATTGCAGGACAACAGACTCGACATTTCATTGAAGCCGTGGAACAATATGCTCACTTGGGATTGCGTACTTTATGTTTGGCTTGGCGTGAGTTAAAGAAAGATGAATATCGAGAATGGTCTTTAATGTTTAAAGAGGCCAGTAGCACTTTGGTTGATAGGGAGGTAAAGGGCATATACTTATGGCTTATTTTATGTACTTTAACTCAAAAGCTCTCTTTCTCAGTTTAATATCTTTCACAGTGGAGAGTAGCTGAGATCTGTCAACGAGTAGAACATGACTTGGAAATTCTTGGTGTAACAGCAATAGAGGATCGTTTACAGGTGAAAATTAGCTGTACTTGCAGATAACAATCTAATATATAGATAATGCTTCTAAATTCATGTAATTTTACTGAACCCCCATCTACTTTTGATGAAATGAAAAAAAATTAAAGAATTTCCCAGTGATTAAATGTGATGACCATTATGATTTACTTTTATGTTTTGCTTTTAGGATGGGGTGCCTGAAACGATAGAAACTCTAAGAAAAGCTGGAATAAATTTTTGGATGCTAACTGGAGATAAGCAGAATACTGCAATACAAATTGCTCTGTCATGTAATTTTATTTCCCCAGGTGATTAAGATTTGAGATCATGTTGTAGAATATTGTTTTCTTCTTAGTGATGTGCAAATAGTACAATTATTGTATGTGTTCATAATCAAGCAGCATTAGAATATCGAAATGATTTCCATTCTCTCTATTTATATAAAAATAGATAAAGTTATGTTTGTATTTTGTTTTTCTGCTGTATATATTCCATTTAGTTGGGGACTAAGTGTATGAGTGGAGAAAACTGTCCAACAGTATAAAAGGAGGAACACCAAATGGTTCTCAAGACTCCACTTTAGTGCCAGTAGGGGGTAGTGGAGCTTAATTGTTCTATTTGGGGTAGCCTAAGAGAAAGAATATAATTGAAGGTCTTAGAAAAAGGCCTTAAGTCTAACTAAATTTCACAAAACAGGCTTGTAAGGTAAGGTTTGTACCACCTATGTCCTATAATTTAATTATATCTCTAATCTATATGAGATCTCTAACACATTCCTTTACATCGAGGACTAACATCTCAAGTGTGGGATTGAATATTTATTGGTAATTCAATAACGGGTGATACAATAGGTTTAACAAATATCAATAAAATAGATTCTGGTACCATCTTAGAAAGTGAACTTTAAACCTAATTCAATATCATAAAATTGGTTTGTAAGGTGAGTTTTGCATCTACTTATACACTATATATTATTGAACACTTTTTATCCATATAATTTTAATAAACATTGAATAAATAAATAATGTAAATACTGATTAATTATGCAGAGGTTTAAAACAATCATAAAACTTAATATAATGATGATTCCAAAACGTTGTCAGAAAAGCATACATACATAAATTTTGCTGGCAACTAGCTATCTGACAACATGATGATAATGGAATGATGTAATGTAATAGCTTAGAATCAGGAAGTATCTTGAATACATCATTTGAATTTAAAAATATCTTGATATCCTACTCAGGATCCGTATAAATTTAATAAATAATGTAAATACTGATTAATTGTGCACTGAAGTTTAAAGCTGTAATAAAGTTTGATATGATGATCATTACCAAACATAGTCAGAAAAGCACGCATTTATAAATTTTACAAATCACTAGCTATCTGAAAACACATTGATAATAGGAATGACGTAGATCAGGAAATATCTAGACCTTATTTGCTTGTGTCTTCTGGTTAACAGCTTGAACTACCAACATAAAAAAGAATACTTTTTCAACTTTAACTTGACTATCTGTTGTGCATGTTATCCTGTTTTAGAATAGCTTGGCTATGTTTGTGTTTACAAATTGCTTTAATTTTTACTGTTTGATTAGTGTTATTTATACTTCATTGGAAGGCTATTAATTTATGTTTGCAATACTGGAGAGGATTTATTCTTACAATTCCCTCCCCCTAAAACTAAGAACTGAATGGATAGCTTCTATCAATTGATGGCCATAAAATAAATTCTTTTCATCTGATAAAAACTTTGGTAATTGAAATGATGTAAAAACTCAAATAAGGAAATATCTAGAAGTATAACTTCTTTCAGTTTGTAATATGTCAGAGTCCTATTCTGGATGCTTCAAAGGCTCATAGGCTTACCAACATAAACAACACTACCTTTTCATTTTCAACTTAACTATCTGTTGTGCATAGTCCCAACTTTTAAGAGCTTTTCGATGTGTGAGCACAAATTACTTAAGTTTTATTGTGATTAGTATTACTCATCCTTCTTTGGAAGGGTTTTAATTAATGTTGGTAACATTGAGGACCCTTTATTCTTATGATTCCCTCCCCCAAAACTAACAGAACCAAAGGGACAGCTTCTATCAATTGATGGAAAAACAGAGGAAGAGGTTTGTAGGAGTTTAGAGAGAGTGCTACGAACTATGCGGATAACTACCTCAGAACCCAAGGTACTGCTTATTAATTTCTGTATTATCTTAGAATCTACTAATTTTGTTTTTCTTGACCATTCTTCATTTTTTTTTATTGTGTGGTTTCTATTTTGGAGGATATCTTATTATTGCTCTTTCACCTTCTCTATCCCTTTGTCTTCTCCAACAAATTTCTTGTCATATCTAAAATAAATCTAGTAATGAGCAACTTGTACGGACACATTGGGGTGTTTTAACTAGGACACTCTTTTTAGCAAACATGTGGTGAGATCAAGATAATTTGAAAGGTTTTGGAATTCATCTGATCATTCTTCTTTCAAACAGGATGTGGCTTTTGTTGTTGATGGTTGGGCACTTGAGATTGCACTTACTCATCATCGTAAAGCTTTCACTGAGTTGGCAATTTTGTCAAGGACTGCTATATGTTGTCGTGTGACACCATCACAAAAAGCACAGGTTTTTCTTTTTACCATTTTATCTGCTTACAATAATATGTTGCTTCTGTTTTTATGAGGTTAAGCTTTGCATTACTTTCATTTTTAGTTGCCATCCATGTTAATAAGGGGTGTCTTAGCTCCTTTTAATTAACCTATTACAATAAGAAGGGGGATGACACGCCAACATCTTATGTTTTCCTCTAATGGGAACATAATACTTCTATTTGTATTATTCCAATTCTAAATTATCAGAAAATAATGGCAGTAACTTGTCTTGTATACTATTTCTTGTTACAGCTTGTTCAGATCTTAAAATCATGTGATTATAGAACATTGGCTATTGGTGATGGTGGAAATGATGTAAGGATGATACAACAAGCTGATATTGGTGTGGGTATCAGTGGCAGAGAAGGATTGCAGGCAGCAAGAGCAGCTGATTACAGTATTGGAAGTAAGCCATTTTACTCCTTTGCTGATGCAATCATGATTTGTGTACTAGTCCTTCAACACAGTTCCCAAGTACCTTCTATTTCTTGTATTTTGAATTTGTCAGATTATATTTCACACATGGTTAAATTTGTAATGCTGTTCTGTACCCAAACCTTTATCAATAACTTTTCTTTATTATTCTTGACAACCATAATTTGATGCAAAGCTCTTCTACTAGTTAATCTTTTTCAGTGGTTGGAATAAGACAGCAGACTAGTGTTTCCTATTCTTTCATTAGTTGCTTATGACTACCAGATTCATCTCTTTGATGTTAGTATTTTCCTGTTCATTTCAGAGTTTAGATTCCTGAAGAGATTAATTCTGGTCCATGGCCGCTACTCATACAACCGTACAGCATTTCTTTCTCAATATTCATTCTACAAGTCCCTACTGATTTGCTTCATCCAAATCTTGTGAGTTTCTTTGACAAGGTCTTTAATTTTTTTTTCTCCTGACAAGCACTAAAGATGTCCCCAGCCAGAAAGGGCGGGTAGCTGTATAACAGAAAACCCACAGATAGCCCAGGAAAAAGGAAAACAATGTCTGTTTTTCCATTCTATTTCTTTGTGGTTATTGTTAATGATTATGAATATGATAATCACCCAAGCACTTCAGGAACCTACCCTTAAAAGCTAGTTTTTAAGGGAGACAAATCAAATACTTAAAATATTCCACTAAACATTCTCATATTATTTGATGTAGGACTTAGTAACTCGTAGTATCCTACTCCCATCATAACACCGTCCTGAGAGCTATTGTCTCGGCAGATTTCACTTTGTGACATTCTGTTTCATAACACTTCAAAGTTTCTTTGTTGGTAGGAACCCTGTATAGGTAGTCTTTTTCAAAATATCAACAATTAATTCTTAGACCAAATTGCTAAGCAGTCCAACATTCGAGGAACCCACTCTTAACTATTAAGGGGGGGGAGAACCAAACAGACTCCACCAAACATTTTATATTACTCATTGTGGGAGTTAGACACCCCATAATATTGAGGTCCCTATTAAAATGTTGTGATGAAAGAAAGGAATTCCAATCTTCTATATATTGACGGTTGCATCTCCAGTTTTTCATTTATTTCAGGTGTCTCTGGAACTAGCCTCTTCAATTCTGTTAGCTTGATGGCTTATAATGTTTTCTACACTAGTGTTCCTGTTCTAGTCAGCGTGCTTGACAAAGATCTTAGTGAGGAAACTGTAATGCAACATCCGCAAATTTTATTTTACTGCCAAGCGGGAAGGTTTGTAATTGTGCTGATTTTTTTTATAGATAATAGAACTATCAAAATGTATTACAATGAGTAACCCTTCAATTAACCGTAAAAGGAAAATTTTTTATGGCCATTTCATTGGGTAAGCATTTGACTATAAATATTGAAACAGGCTTCTGAATCCTAGTACATTTGCTGGATGGTTTGGGCGATCTCTCTTCCATGTGAGTTTTATTTGATATTAACCAATTGTTTATAAATTACTGAGATGATCATAATCATGAGTCGTGACCAGTGTTGTTAAAGGCGGACTATCGCTGCGGGCCAAAATTCTGCCATATGCATATGGTGGATGGTTTAGCAGCCTATTCAGGAGCCAAGGTGGAAAACATAAAAATAATATAAATATATAGTATAAGTAGTAAAGCAGCTATTAGAAAAGGAAGTATAAATATTAAAAATAATAACTAAAATAATTGAAAAAGGAAAAAAATAAAAAAGCAGGATAAATATTACAAAAAAAAATAATTGAAAAAGTATGCTTAATTAAATGAATAATAGACAGATAAATAATTAATAGACTTGAAATTTAAACAACAAAATGAATAAGAAACAAAATAGGCAGTAAAAGTTCACCAGAGATGGAAAAATCATATGCCAAAGGTTGGATCTTGCTGAATCTAGAGCTTGCGGGAGATCAAGGTTGTTGGTGGTTGGATGCTTTAGGGGTAGACAGGTAGTAGTGACTCATGAGGGAGAAAGGGGTTTTAAACCCTGTTTTAGACTGGCTACGGATTGGGATACATGGCCCAAATACTATTTTTTTTGGTTTTTAAAGCTTTATATTTCCACCATGGCCACTGTGACTACCGCAGGTGTCATGTTTATGGTAGGTGCCATTTAAACACAACCCTACCATGGTGCCACCATGGCTGCTGTTTAATAACACTGTCATGACTGATGTGTTGCTCGACGAAAAAAAAAAAAAAAAAAAACTGAGTTACTGGCTCTACTTCATAATTATTTAGTTCCATGAGCATTTTATATGTGTCTGGTCATTTCTCATTGGTGTTGATTGTAATTTGCAGGCAATAGTTGTATTTGTGATAAGCATACATGCCTATGCTTATGATAAAAGTGAAATGGAGGAGGTTTCAATGGTTGCTCTTTCCGGTTGTATATGGTTACAGGCTTTTGTAGTAACAATGGAGACCAAGTAAGCTTTAATACTGGTAGTCAATGATGCAACTGTTACTTCTGCATAGGGTGCTATGCTATTAGTAATGAATTGAAAGAACTATCTGGTGTATAATGTTTCCATTTTTAATGAGAAGAGTTTAATTTTTGGTGGTGATGGAGTGGGTGGGGAGGGTTATTGCCTTTTGGACTTGGTTGCAATTGTTTGGTTGGCATGCAAATTCCGAAAAGAAGTCATTTTAGTTCAAAGTATTTGCTTCAGCTCGCGGAGAAGATTTTATGGTTTGATTACCTGACTCTTATTTTTTTATGCCTACAGTTCCTTTACTATATTGCAACATATGGCTATATGGGGTAATTTGGCTGCCTTTTATGTCATTAACTGGATCTTCAGCGCTCTTCCTTCATCAGGGATGTATACAATTATGTTTAAGTTGTGTCAACAGCCGTCATATTGGATAGCAATTTCTGTAAGTAGCTTCTCACCTCTTGCACCTTAATGAAGTTCTTAACTCTCAATTTCCTCCTTCTTTTTCCTTTCTACTCATCAGGGATGCATTCAAGATTTTTGTTTTTTTTTTATTTTTTGTTTTGTACATGCTTTAAAATTGAAAACATCATAATAATAAAGAGATTTTTGTGATTCCCAGTAAAACAAATCAAACACATCAATGTGATTTCCATGTTCTCCTTTCCAGTGTTAGATCACGAGATTTCACATTCTTCAGGATTCTTGTCCCAAAACTGTATGGCATTGAGTTCCTTTTTTTCCTGATAAAATTCACGTCTATTTCTTTGCCTATGAAATAAATCAACATAGATTGCATGGCCCTGGCGATGAGCCAAATTCAATCAACATTGTGACATTCCTTTATTTTTCCTAATAAAGTCCACACATTTGTTTCTTTGCCTGTGAAATGAATCAACGTAGGTCAGATGGCCATAGCGAGGGGCCAAATTCATTCACATTTTCTTTTTGCTAAAATACGTTGATTTTGGTTTGATGGAAACTATTATTCCATACAGCTCATGGTTGCGGCCGGGATGGGTCCCATTCTAGCTATCAAGTACTTCCGATATACATATAGGCCGAGCAAAATCAATACACTTCAGCAAGCTGAACGTCTGGGTGGGCCAATTTTGTCTCTTGGCCCCATTGAGCCTCAACAGAGATCTATAGAGAAAGATGTTTCTACCTTGTCAATAACACAACCCAAAAACAGAAATCCTGTGTATGAACCACTGTTGTCCGATTCCCCGAATGCCACCAGAAGATCTTTCGGATCAGGAACACCATTTGATTTTTTCCAGCCACAATCAAGATCCTCGCTATCTAACTACACAAGAAAGGACAACTGAGATTAAGGGGCAACTGGAAGAGCTTCAGATGCCGCAGCTAAGTTGTATACCCTTCATGATCAAAATTAACGAACTAAATTGTTAGTTACGTGTATACTAATATTATTTTTGTACATTGGGCACCTCTGAAGTGCCATTAGATAATTGTCGATATAAAGCGAAAAGGAAAAATTTTCACAATTCATCTGATTGTTCTTATATTATATTACTATTATTTTTTGTTTTCCAACTTGTGGTTGGAGACATATTTGATTTCTTCCCCATTGAAATACATTCTTCACCTTATGTTCTCCTGTTAGGGTTAATTTGCATTTATTAGAGAGTAATACAACTGATGGCTATTCAAGAATGTGGTCAGGTCAAGGAATGCTAAATTCGTAGTTTTTTCCTTTGTGGGAGGATCTGGAAAATGATAATTCCTAAAGAGACGTTAACACGCTAATATGCAGTTGCAGTTTTATACAAGTTGTGACACTTTTAATGCTACCACAGGCGAGAACTTAATCCCCTATAAGTATGTTCCTCGCCAACCCTTGTCAGAACGCTGCTGCAAATTCCGTGGCTATTGGCGAGTTAGCGATTGATTATGATAGAGCAAACAATTAATTAGCCTCTGCAATTACAATTATCCATTGTTGTAGTCTATGAAATGATTAAGTTAATATTTTCTTGACAATATTGTTTGAGCATCAGTTTATTTAGTCTTAAATATTAGGTTTTAAATCAATTGGTAATTGAAAAATCCATACATTAAATTGGCAGCGAGGGCAACTAAATTGTTTGACACTTCTGGAAATTGGGGGTTAACTTTTTTATAATGTTAAAAATTAAATTGACTGATTTCGGTTTCGAAGATCAGTTCGATTTGATGCACTATTCAAATAAATCAAACTGCATATCAAGACAAGAATGGAGAATCTGTCAGTAACAACATAGGCATTTTGCATGCAGTAATAGAGAGCTGCATAAAATTGCCCTATCACAAAAAAAAAGACACCCATTTACAACGTAGGTACCAACAGTTCTATCTACTGATTCACGGGTCAAGAAACCGCAAGCATGATAAGATATAATAGTACCACACTTGCTCGTTTAATCTCCTCTATAATTGACAGTGGATTTCAAAGCTTATAACGGATGGTTTTAGCATGGGTTGTTTGCTCATATTGTTCCATTTGGTGTTAGTTTATGCATCCCCACCTAACCCAAGCTCAAAACCAGCAAATCCCGCCATAAAAGTTATTCCAAACAAAACACTATGGATCATTACCCCACCACCCTAGCTGTCTTTCGAATAAGTCTGCATGATTGCATCCTAAGACGCTATCAACAAATGCTACGTTGTCCAAGTTTGAACTATGAATTAATGTCCCTTTTCTTTGAGCAGGAAAAATAGCTAGTTAACAGGGCGTATAATGTAGTTCTTGTAAGAATACATAGCGAGTTAACAAAGCGTACTTGTATTAATTGACTTAGGCATTTTGGATCTCAAAATCATAGTCATGAAATTGAATTTCATAAGTGGCATTTGTAGGCCCCTACTACCTATGTCACTCTGGCTTCACTTATTAATCCCATCTCCATTACCTATGTCACTCTGGCTTCACTTATTCATCTCATCTTCATTTTAGGGGTCTCCCATCAGCAGTACCACCCTTTTACTTTTAACTTTTTTGTCAACATCTTTAGCCTTATTTTACTATGAAATTAACTCAAGTATTAAAGGGTTTTTAAAGTATCTCTACCATTTCTGCAACCGTGGGACCACCTTGGTAGATTAGTGCAGGTATAGAATCTTATGGCCTCCAAAAGACCACCCCCTCAAATACAGAAATGAATAGTAATAAGCTTTCAGTTATTGTGCAATATATTTATCTCTTCTATTTCTTTTTCACTTGAAATTACTTATATTTGTATGTGAATCTCGAATTGATTTACAGCATTCTCAGCTACCTCTTTCAAGATTTAATTCTTTTGGTGCAAGAATTATTCCATTTAAACCTGCATTCTTTAAAACCCAACTCTGCACCCAAACGATAATTAACCAAATTCTCTTTTAGTTGAAGAATTATTCACAATTTGGATCTTCCAGACTAGTGAGGGGAACACAAATGCATCTTAGGTAGCTACAAATGTATTGTACGAAAGGTAACCTCCACTGCATGCCCATGTCAAATCATCAAAAAATCTTCAACACATTTTTTCCTCAAATGCCAAAAACCTGCCCCACCAATCCTTTCAAGAACATGGTTAAATCTTCTCTCTTACAATTGTTTTTTCCTAACATTTTCTTTAATAAAAACAGAAATAAACAAAATAGAGATTGAGGTAAATAATGTAATAGAGATAACAAAAAGGTAGTGTAAATTTTTTATAAAATTTATAAAATAGAATAACGTGTCTCTTTGGATGAAAATCAAAAGCTTATCTGATCGAAACTCCAAAAAGTTAATCGAGTTGTAATTGCGACTAACTTACCAATGAAGCTGTTTCGTTTAATTATTACAGTTAATGTAATCAAATGACTTTATTATTTGAATTATAAACAGTCTTTTGTCAGTAAAAGAATACTGATAAAAAAAACAGACTAGATAAAAAATAATTATGTAGATTATCATAGAACCTTTTCTTTATCATATTTAAGGTATTTCGATTGAAATGAATTATGGAAGATCACTAGAGATGACTTTGTTTGGTATCTAACTTTTCGCTTATCCATTAACTTGATTGTAAACAACATAATTAACCTTTCATGTGTTATATAAGGTTTATCAGTTTAATAAATAAATGTACTTTATTGTTAAGCAATTGATGGAGCAATAAAATAGCAAAACTTGCTAGATTTTAGCTTTTAGTTGGTTTTCTATTTCTTCCCTTGCTAAAGGACAAGACCATCAAAGAGTTTTAATATCTTTACTAAATAAAGAACGCCATTGTTTAAATTTACACCTGTAAAGATACTTTCATTTCCCTTTTCTGCCTCTCAAATTTAATTTTCAATCCACTTCACCAATTAACAGTTTTGTATCCTCACCTTGAGCTTCACCTACTCAAAGTCCATCACTTCAAAAACCCGTATTCAGTACCAAACGAAATGCTCAAAGAATATAAAATTTCAGAGATTTATCTTTATCTATCAGTCCATCATTATAATATTGTTTCAATGTGATGATGTGTTGCCACGACAAAGATTGCATGCTTGCCAGGTCTTGGAATCCACTTTCTGCACTTGTAAAGGCCAACATAACATCAAAATATCATGATTTCCCATCCCAAAGATTTAGCTTCTTCAGGGTAGGTTTACCACGTAATTCTTACCACCACACCATACTCTGTAGAGAAAATAAAGCAAAGGAATTTTTCATTTTTAGAAGACAACACCATCACCCATCAGTCAAAATATTCCCTTATGCATTAAAACAAGATGAAATCCAAATTACATAAATTGTCACACACTTAACTAACTCAGAAAGCAATGAACCTGCAACAATAATTAATAATAGCAATAGACGCGAGAGACACGTTATGTTTCTAAGCGGTATTTACATTTTCCTTCACCGAATTACGAGTCATCTCACTAGCATTTTCGTCACCATCTTCACCTTCTACATCAGCAACTCGTTCACCCATGCGAGATCTGGGACGTTTGAGTCACCACCGACAACCTTGTTGTCGTTGCCTATGAATCTGTTGCTGCAAAACCTAACATTTGTCGGTGTCTGAGTGGACGGTGGTGAAAAAATAAATTGCTGCTGATCTTCGCAGCCAAAAGAAGAAGCAATGAGCGGTTGTCGTTGTTGCTGCTGTTCCTCACAGTTCAGAGAAACATCAAGCCAAGGCAAGTTCAATGGTTTGGCACCAGAAACAGGAGAACCCTCGTTCAGACTCAAACCCTCCAAGGAGTTCACAAATTCGGCGAACGCTTCCTCGTAACTCACCACCCCATGATGAGGGTTTACATTCGCAGCACCATATCGGGAAATTGGAGAAACAGAAACCCCGTTTCGGGGTTTCAACGGAGAAGGAGGTGGCGAGGAGGAGGACGACGGTGATAGCGGTGGCGAGTAATGAGACATGTTGAAGAGGGTGGAAGTTGGAGAAGCGGTGGAAGAAGAAGCAGAAGAAGAAGAAACACAATGGCAAAAGAAACAACAGTTGTTGTTGTTGCTGGATCTTGATGCATGGTTTAAGAGCTTGCTAATGGTCTTCTTGCATGACACGTCATTTGAAGAAGGAGAAGTCACCGGTAAAATTCTCAGCTGGCGAGGTGTGTGCGCAAAGAAACACACCTTTCTCTTGCAGTTCTTACCATCCTTACAGGCCTCTGTCCTGTATTTGGCAGGGTGAAGCCAGCATTCGAATACGCCATGAGCGTATTCACATGCATCACCACGACTGCACCCTCCACGGCGATAATCGGGACACACAGTTCCCGAGTAGTGATACCGCCGAGGGTCGCGGCGGCGAGCCTTTTCGCCGGGGTGGGCAAAAGGGCAGTCAGTCCAGTCGTGGCTCCGGCTGCGGGTGCAGCGGCGGACCTTGAACTCGAACATCCGGAAGTGGTCGGAGGAGTAAGGGTCGTCCGCATCGGAGTCGTCAAGGTTGTTGGAAGGTAGGAACTTTTGCAACATGGTGTCGTCTGAGAACAAGTCCGAGCCGCCGCATGCAGCGGCGGCGCGGCGAGTGAGGAGCTTCCTCGGAGGGATGTCAATCTCTCTGAGGGTTTTCTTTGGAGAGAGGAACTGGTGAGAGGGGTGAAACTTGTGCTGCTCGGCACAGACACTGCTCATGGTGGGCACTTTGTGTGTGGTTTGAATGAATGATGAAAGAGAAAGGGAATAACAATAAGAAAGAGTGAGTCACAATGGTGAGTGAATGTGTCAATGTAGAGGGAAACGAAGGGGTGAGTTATATAGGGAAGTTGCAGAGAGAGAAGGTGAGTAGAGAGAGAAAGGGTAAGGAGGATGGGGTGTGGGGACAGAGAAGGAGGTGCGTGGCTGCGTAGCATTTGGGATGAGCATGCAAAAGAGGGTATGTGGCAGTTTGATAATTCATTGGGAGCAGCAATTTTAGCTATGTGTAAATGTCTTACAAGTTCTCTCTGTTACTGATATCTGATCCCATTTCGAGATGCTGTCATCACATCTAACACATGAGAATTCTAGATCACGTTAAGAGGGCTCCATCTAAATTACTTTCTTCCAATTCTTGCTTCATTGTACTTCTTTCTTTATGCTTTTTTCTTTCTTTCTCCTTTGACTCAAAAGAAGTGTTCATAAAAATTTTGACCAATTGTCCCTGCCTAAAAACCAGGATATGTACATACGTTTCATTAGGAGTTTAATTAGCATTCTTATAACGCGTAATAAATGCGTGATTATGAGTCTGACGTAATAACAAAAGGGATAAGAAGAAAACTGATGTTCTCTTTGTAAAATAATGGTTCAACTACTGAAGAAGGGAAGTGGTTGAACCTTAAAAGAGATGTGATAACATATATGAGGGATGAGAAAAGGTGAATTATACTGGTTAGGCCCTGCAATTAATAATTAAACTCTTTGAATAAATTATAAAATAGTACTTCATTTGGTTAACACAAATATATGTTATGGTTTTATGTTCATATTATGCCATTGGTTTTATTTCTTCCTATGGACACAAAGGTTCATCTCTTCATTTCAAAATAATGACCACAAAATTAAACACAAAAGAAACTAATAATTAATAATATTATTAAAAGAGAGAAAAAAGCTTTCTGAATAAAGCATTGTACAGGTTTCTGAGGTATTCATGTCCAACCTAGAAAATTGAGTTTTTGTCATCATTATTGACATGTTTAAGGTAAAGTCATTTGTCTTTGCTCCTATGCAGTGATGTTATTATTATGTCAGTTTCAAGCTTTTGATTTAATGACTGCAAATAACAGTTTCATTAAAAGAAATTAGTCCCTGGTCATCTGGGAGTTAGAATTTGAGGAAAAATGAAGAACCAGACCAAACTTTAAGGCCTATCCCCGCTTTATAAAAAAATTCTGCATTTTCTTTCCCAATAAAGAATAATCAATCCACGTAACGGATGAAATCGTAACTGACACCTCAATTCAAAGTTCAAAGCGTTACAAAAACCTAAAGTTTAGGAAAATAGCTTACAATATGAATATATATAATGAAAGATTTTTTATTTCTCAACCTCTACCTCAAAAAAACATGTTAAATTCATGAATTAACAACTCTCCTTATTTTAATTTGGGATGGTTTCAGTAAAAGGGATTTAAGTAGTTTGATTCATTTCTAGCATTGTTTTTAATAGTATAGTTTTTTCAGGAATATTAGTATGATTATCTATTTAACAAGTATTGTGATTATTTATGGTGGACCATATATATAAATTGATTTTTTTGGGAGAAATACCACCATTTCCCAAATTTAGTTAGCCAAATTACATTTTATGCTTCTTAGACGTCCGTTATGGTCTAATGTAATTTTTTTCCGGAAATGTTATCTGAAAAAGAAAATAGCGAGTTAAAGAAATAAACATATTTAGTTTTCTATAAACATATTTAGTTTATCTAAATTTATGAAAATGGAATCTAAGTTAGGCATTCTGCTGTTGATTTGATATCCAAGAGATGTAAATTGCAAAAAAGGATTCATGTTAATTTTGCCAAAATTTCTACTAAATTTCGTGAACTATTGATTTTAGCACATTTAGCAGTTACAAGACCAATGTTTTTATTTGAAGATATGCTATATTCAGGAGTTCCAAGAGTTAAATAAAGCTTGGTCACAGGAATCTGCATAACTTTTCCGCCTACAACTAAAGGTATACTAAATAGAAAATTCTTAATTTCAAAATGTACTTAAACTCCTTTTAAACACCACTTAGATAAAATAAAATTGATTGTTTTGCATTCAACACAAGTTATAGGAAATCTTCTTATTAGAAAATTTATATTTTTTAATCAGTAAAAAGAATATAATAAATGGAACACCGAATAATTGATGTTTAAAACCTAGTTATATATTTCAATAAACTATAAAAAATAATAGAATGGACGTGTATTTAGGAATAACATTTTGACATTCAATGAGCATGTTTTAGCCAAAAGATACTTTAAAGTAAACCACTCAGTGTATCTATCTTCTTCTTCCAAATATTATTGTTCTTATTTATATGTTGGCAGATCGACGCCTCTTCTTCTCAAGATCTTAAATTTATAGGTTCAAAATTTATATTAATTCAAATAGGGCTTAAGGTCTTGATCATAGGCCAAATTTATCTTTATCGTCTTAATTATTAAATAACCAACCTAATTGTCATGATTTGTCGAATAACTTTATAACTCTAGCGTTGATATTGAAATTTTTTTATGATTAATTAGAAAACATCTTATCTCCAACTTGATTAATAAATACCAATAGAAAAAACGAGCCTACCCATATAATAATATTATGACTTTAGGTCCACCTCTAGTGAAGATTTGACTTATAAAAAATTATATGTGGTTGTTTTCTTCTTTCTAAGTGTCAAAATATTACTTCTCTTTATATTTTATTTATTTTAATGATTTCGAAATCCAATATTTTATTCACATTAAATTAGAGGACTTATTTTTATATATTAAATAATCCCACATTAAAAGTTAATACATATAATTAAAATCATTTATATTCATTTTTTACTTTTAACTTACCAAAAACACCATACAAATATTAAAATTGTGAAAAAAATTATTTAGAGACCAATATTTAGTTACAAAATTAAATGGTTAATAGTCACCAAATTAAATATTAGATACCAAATTAATTTAGAATCTAATGGTATAGGTCATTAAAACCTTAGTAGCTAATATTAGATACTAATTATTTGACTTAATTGGTTACTAAATCTAATCATTACTTCTATTTTATAATTATAATTATTTAACAATTAAAATCTAATTTGATATCTATTTTAGTTATCATTTTGGTAACTAAAAATTATTTCTAAAAAATCTTTTTTATTGTAAATTATTTCTAAAAAATCTTTTTTATTGTAGTCACATCAATTATCAAATTAATCAATTCTGAATGTATTTCTTGTTAGAAGACTTAATACTAAATAGAATCTTCACACAATGTGTGAATCTCCAATTCAAATTTACTTTATCTTCTGATGATAAATCTTTTTTACATGTCTTGTATTCTGTTTTGCATTATATAGAGTGATAAATTACATACGTCATTGTTGACTTGCTAAAATGTTTGTTTGTATGGTATTACAGTCAATAGTTTGAAACTGATGTTATCACAAGTTAAGCTCATTGATTGCATTCAATGCAAACAACGTCAGCTTCAATAAAACAAGGGAGGAAGTGGAAACGGTAAATACAGTATTTATGATAGTGGAAAACAGAACAATTCATTACAAATATATTAAATTGAAATGGAGATGACTAAATAATTAAATATAAAATAGTGAAGTCTATTTATGAAAGGTTCTAGAATTGTTGAATAGGATTAGTGGAGTTTGTTTACAATAATAAAAATTATACTTTTTTATTTAACTATGTTAATCCTCGTTATAAAATCTTAACATCTTAATTAGTTTTCAATGTAAAAATTAGTGGGGTCGTTTACAATAATAAAAATGACATGTTAGGAGTAAAAACTATGAAATATAGATATCCAAACTCATGTGAATAGTTTGAATTGTTTCTCTCTCGTCATAAAGTAGTAATAGTTTGAATGTTATTAACAAACCTAACATTGTTATAATAGATTAATATTAAAAGATGAATTTAAGTTTAAGTTGTTTTTATAAAATCAATATCAATTTATAAGATGAAAAAGTTTTTATTTACATACTCTAAATTATCTTATCTCTAATATTAGTCGACTTAATCTTCTCAAACAAAAATTGTAAGTGAGAATGAGATATGGTTAAATTTAGTAAAAATGATTAATCATAAGCATGTGAGTATATAATCTTATCAGCAACATAATTATCTAATAACAGACAGAAAAGCATTTGGGATTATTTCAGTAAGAAAATTAAGTTTAAGCAGTTTGGTTTGAATGATTAGTTTTAGGTTGTTATTAAACGGTGCTATATTTTGTAAGTGAAAAAAATAAAAAAATTATCAGAATTTATATTTGAAAAGTATTAAAAATACGTTAATGATATTTTTCTAATCAAGATTTTTAGTTTAAATTGTTTATGACAAGTACTATTCGTGATATTTATTTATCTGAAAAGGATTTTAGTTAATAAATATTGATTTATAAAATAAATAAAATATTAGATGATTCAATATATCCCTGTTTATCTTATCAATTAATTTTTATATTATATGTATTGCAATCTTTAATTTATAAAAAAAAAAAAGTTATTAGAAAAAAATATAGAAAGTCAACAGTTTGCTTAGACTCAGATCCACTCACATAAGGGACAGAATAATAGATCAACCGTTCAATTAATTCTTTATTTATTTCAACTACTTATAATTTACATTGTAATATTAATATATTAAAATAGTTTATTATTATTTTATTTATTCTCTTAATAAAATATTATGAACATTTTCATAAAACTAATTAAT
>Ga0123340_1002427_pt1 | contig 16809 bp, 11 predicted proteins | sample SirMexnodulemix_FD_89961 | JGI IMG/M metagenome (GOLD analysis project Ga0123340, IMG submission 89961) | Root nodule microbial communities of legume samples collected from Mexico - Siratro Mexico nodule mix | ecosystem: Host-associated > Plants > Roots > Nodule | place: Mexico: Nepantla... | reverse complement strand
TATGTTTTAGTTCTTGAATTTGTATGTTTTAATTTTATGTTTTTTTTTTTTTGTCTTTGCCCCTTTTTGGATAGTGAGAAATTTATAATGATGAGGTTTTTTTTTTTTTTTTTTTTTAATTTTCTTGTGGTTACTTGATGACTACTCAAGTTTTGATTGATTTTCACATCTCTAATTATGTGCCTGTGTTTGAAGAGAATCGTGAGAGATTGATGCATGGAAATTTTGACCAAAAAAAGTAAAGATTAATATGGAGAAGTTGACGTCACAAAAGTGGAGGTTGAAGGTGTTTAGAAGGCTATAAGGGCATGGCTTACGTCAGCCACACCCCACATATGAAGCATATGAGAGACACCAAGTTGTTTGTTATTACAGGTTTGAAACCAATAAGGGAACATAATGTTCCTATAACAAAAACACTGCTCTTAATCAAAGCTTAATTCATTTAGTCATCCTTATTAGATGGTTATTATGATGATAGAATTAACACAGGCAGAATTGAAGTCTTGAGATGTAATAATTGGTATTTGTACTGAATTGAAAAAGAAAGAGAGCATTGTTGTAAGAGTGGTGGTACACTTCAAAACTCTTTCCACCGTCCACCATCAAAAACCAAGGCACATGGGAGGGTTCCAGATCATCTTGTCAATGTCACCGTTATTCAACTTATGTACCCATCTACTTTTCTGATACTTCAATTCCGAGTTTATCTCAATTCTTGCAAATCCTAAAATTGAATCAAATTCATTATTTATTGGCTTAACATTAAAGTAGCAGATTTAGAATTGGTAGTAAGTATTATTTAGTAAATTAATGTTAAAATGAAGTATTGCTATCATTTTAAATTTTTAGTGACTTCAACCCTAGAGAAGTTTTTGCATCTAGATTTTTCTTAGTAAAACAGTTATTAAATTAGTATCTATTTAGAAGTAAAGTGTTATTGATTTAGTCTTTATAACTGTTATTCCTCATATATTATAACTGTTGCTCCTTATTATATATACCATTAAGTTATCCTTATTCATGTTATATTAGAGACTGATTTAATAAAGTTTTATGGGACCAAATTGACTAAATTTCATGATTAACAAAATATTTAAGTCAATCAACTAAAATTTTAATCTTTTTATGACGAATTAACTTTGTCCCTAATTTAATCAGTGGATGATTAATGAAAAACAAGTTATCAATAACCATATAAAATGCAGAAAATTTCACAGGAAATGTAGCATTTTTTAACCAGCTTCTTTGGACATATATACTTGCTTTTCCTAAAAAAAAAGAAAAAAATGGTGCTGTCAAAATAATTAGTAGTAATAATAATAATAATAATAATAAAATGGTGTTTGAATTTTAAAAGTAATATTTTTTGTAATTTTTGAAGAAATTATAAAATTCGTTTACTATTTTATCATACTTATGTTTAAAACTTGAAATGAATAAGTAATTGTGGTACTTTTTATAATAAGAATATTTAATTACTGATTTTAAGTATTAGAAAGTCTTCTAAGTGATAAGTAGATTGTGTGGGAATGAAATAAATAGAAAAAACATAAATTACTTTCTTGCAACAAGATAAAGATCCTGAATGACAGCTAGGTAATTCTATTACGAATTAATACGATGAGCATAAGAAGTGGAAAGATATATATATATATAATATGGTGGATGCAAAGTAAGTCTTGGATCAAAACCTAATTATGAACTAGTAGAAATTGTAAAATCTCAAAGTAGTAATCACTTACCTTAAACATTCCAATATAATGAGATATCTGTCATCACAAACTTCAGAAACTTCTGAACTCTAACAATTATAACTTCCTTATAAATTGAAATTTATCAATATTTTTTGACTCTTGAATGTGAACTTGAAGGAAGAGAATTAAATTGTGAAGTGAATTTGCTCACGATTATTAATATTGTTTAAAGTTCTCTCACTATTATGGGAAAGATAAAAGAACTTGAAAAAAAAAAATTCTTATTCAAAATAATACTCAACCATATGGCCATAAAATCACTCATATCATTACAACCCAAAATATGAAAAAGAGTCTAAAAGTATAAAGTAGTACAATATAATACATGCCTAAAGTTCAAGATAAATTAACAAAAAAGTTTTAAAGGACTACAAACCCAACAAAACTTGCTATATGCCCATTCTATTGTTATTTATAATACATTTTAGTAATTAATTGTTTACATCAGTCTGTTTGCATCCAAAGCTCCACTTGCATCCAAAGCTCCACTGTAGGCAAAGAATGAAATGCGCGGAAAGCGCTTAATCCAATGAATAAAATAATAGTTTATTACGAAAAACGAAGAAGGGAGGAGCAAAAAAAGATTTGCGAAGAAATTCAACAGTATTTAATAAAATAATAATAAACTTGATTAAATTACAAAATAATAATAATATAATAAATTAAAAAATATTAATACTAATTTTATAAAATACTAATAATATAAGTTAATTATTAATAATATTAATACATAAAAAACTAAAAATATTAAAATATTAAAATAATAATTATAATAATAATAATTATAAAATTATAAATAATAATTATAATAATAAAATTATATTAATATAATTTTAATTATATTTGATTTTTAATTATAATAATATTTGTAATTTTATAATTTATATATTAAAAATATTAAAATATTTATTATATCTATCACATCATTCACAAACTTTCTACTTAAATCTTATCATATTTTTCTTAATCCAAACAACCAAACTTTTCACACACTTTCATCTTAAATCATCTTAAATCCACTCCATCAAATCCACTCTCCAATCCAAACACACCCTTAGTCTCGGATTTTGATCTATTTTGTGCCTGCTTGGATCTTTGAGAAGGGTTCATATTTCTGTTAATATTTGAGAAGCCTTTACCTCATGTCTGTATACAAGTATTATTCAAAGGTGTGATTTGAATAATGTTTTATTTCAATGAGATCCACGTGTGTTGGGAGGGCAATATGGTGGTGGGATAAAACTGTAGCTTCATTGGGTTGGGATTTGATTGTGAAATGCAGGCCTTCCCCCTCCAAGTTGAGAGTTGATCCACAGGACCCGAGCGAAGGCGTGAGTCTTTTGGGTCCTAAAGTGGGGTGCACGGGTCCTAAAGTGGGGTGCACCGCGTGTGAGGCTGGATTCACAGAGCAGCGAAAACCGCCCTCTCCTGACAGTGGAGGGATAACAGGCTGCTGCAATCACTGCCCTGTATGCCAATTGAGCCTAGTTTCCGTAGACCACCACATTTTTATTTTTTTTATGAACTCACTGTTTCCAGTTGTGTTCAAATGTCTGAAATTCATAAGGTTAGTTGTTGCAGTCTATGCATTCTTTATTGATCTTCAATTTATACTTTTGTGCCTTGTTCTGGGAATGTGATTAATACTCCTAGGTCAACGGAAAAAAGGTTTATTAGAAATTATCTTTGACAAAGTGAAATGCCAACAAATAAGCTAAAATGTTGATTTGGGAAGATTGAATGGTTAAAAAGTTTGCTTATATTGCATTTGCATCACTATATAGGAATTTATAATAACATCTTGCAATTTTACATATCATTATCTTATTTTTTTTCATTCTCTTAAATGGTGTTCATATGGCACTATGCTTTATCTGTTGAAAACGTTCTTGATAGTGTGTAATTTGTTGATGACCACAGTGATTGACATTCGTTCAGTTGGTGGATTTGCAGATGGATTTGCAGAGCCAGACACTCCAATTTGCATCAGACACAAACCAATCCTCAACCAAATCTTTAGCCGAGGCTTCAACCTCATTGTTCCTCCTTATAGCTTTTCTCTTCACACTCAAATTCTTCAATTTCCCCATCAAAGCCTTGTTCAGAGACTAATGAAGGATCAGCTATATCCATCATAGTGCTAGGTCGATCCATTGCTACAATCTGCTGAAATCCCGTGCCACCTTCACATGCTTCATCTGTCTGTCTTTTTCCTGTGAAAATCTCCAGTAACAGTATCCCATAGCTGTATATATCTCCAAGTGTAGAAGGCTTCCCACCCATACCATACTCTGCATGTCAATTATTAGTTGGTCAATTTTAATAAATGTGATTTAATTTACAGTTTAGCGCTTTGAATTTTGAATAACACACCTGGAGGGATGTAGCCAATAGAACCCCTTAGGCTGGCTGAAATAACGGGTTGTGTGGATAACTTGCTTGATTCTTCAAACAGAAATGTAGCTAATCCAAAGTCACCAACATGGGCAACCATATCATTGTCAAGAAGCACATTGCTTGGCTTTATGTCACAATGAACGATTGGAGTTTCACAGAAGTGGTGGAGATATTCCAGTGCACAAGCAACATCAATAGCTATGTTCAGTCTTCGAGTGAATGCCAATGTCTTTTTCTGAAATTGCAAATTGCTTATAGGATGCAACCAATCTTCTAGACTTCCATTAGGCATGTACTCAAAACATTAGAGCTTTGAAGTTGTTGCTATTATATCTTTGACAAAGTGAAATGCCAACAAATAAAGTGCAGTTATATCTGTTGATTAGAAGATCGAATTTTAATATATAGCTTACGCTCCTGTATGTGTATTTGTTATAATTTCAACAACAGATTTTCTAAGAGCTGTATTTGAGCTTTATTTTCAAAAGTGCACCCTCTACTTTAGAGGAACTAATTCCTTATTCAAAAGTGGATATTTAGTATACTATGTACTATACACTAATTTTCTCTTGTAGTAGATTTTATTATTTTGATTCAAAATGTCCGTGTGTTGAATGAACTTTAATATTTTACTTTTGGTGAAGGATTATTAACTTATTGTGGCCCATTATGAATGTTTCATGTCATTGACATCTCTTTTTATTGATATAATTATCCATGGATGCAATGTGTTTACTGTGACTGACTAAACATTGTTGAGTTTTTGAGAGCTTTAGAAGATATTTGATTAATTTGCATCACTTCATAAGCTTTAAGTCCTAACTTTTCTGTGTTAACATGTCATCATATTTTCAAGTCAATTATTATTTTTATCTTGTTCATAAGCAATGCATTCCTGGTTTTGAATACTTCCGTGCCACTGGTTTAATGAATAAATTGCATTAGTTGTTCATAGTTTCTTCAGTTCTTATATCGTGTTTTGCTTCTTCCAGTGAGTTTTCCACCAATTTTAGTCAACAGAGGGTAGGTTCCTCGCAGTTGGAAAGACAAATTTTTAGAGGCTTCACAAGATGAAAATTTGACAGATTCGCTGCCTTCCCCTTCTCACACAGATGAAAATTTCTATGCGATGCATCATGGTGGTATGACAAGTAATGTTATCAGTTATAATATCTTGTTAGATGCCTTTTCTTGGAAATCGATTATTGAACCTAATGTTTGAAAGTGGATTGACTTGATGGTGTTAGTCATTGCGTCTTGATTGATGAATATTGCAAGGGTTAAAAGGATGGAAGAGGCTATGAATCGCTTCAGAGATATGCCTTGCAACAGTTTGATTTTTGATACTACAAACTCGTATTCTATTAATGGCTCAGGAATCTACGAGAATATCATCTGCATGGAAGCTCAGCGATGATGCATACATGATAATGGATGGCCATCTATCACTTACAAGTTACAATATCTTGTTAGATGCTTTTTTGCAAAACCAGCATCCTGACAAGGTGACTATTTTAATTCAGGGGTATCAAAAATAATTTTTTCATAGGTGCCCTTTGCCAAATTGATAGGTTTTACAGATATCAAAGACTTAACATTGCACTAGAGATTTTTCAGCATTTTGACTGAACTTCCTGGTGTGAATGTTGTCACGTATAACCCCATTATCAATGGATTCTGCTGAGAAGCTTTGTTCCATGAAGTAGTGGGATTTGTTCTGTGCATAAAAATGAGAATAATACTACTTGAAGAAATGTTTGCTGAACAAATGATAAAAACCTGGTGAGATACAGTAGCTAATTCACACTAAAATCTATAATTGTATACTTATATGAAAGATAGGTTTGGATAAATGCTTAGCAAAAGCACTGTTGCAGCTTTGATGTAGGTTGAACTCCATGTAAAATGCATTGTTGCATATAGTCTTGCATGGTCATCTCCAATAGTTTATGAAAGGTGGCACTCTCTTGAGGTAATCGATGTTATGTAAGAATATTTCAGGCAATTTATATATTCTTGGAATAACTTTTCTATTTCTTGAATGAATTTATAATTGTATGTACATACCTGCTTGCACAAGTGAAGCAATTTATGATATGTGGTATAAGTACTTTCTATGAATTCACAATTTCTAAGAAATTAAATACATTGAATTTGAATAGATGGACCACATTTCAAATTATTTCGTTCTTTAAATGATTTATTTGGAGAGGACAATTCAAATTTATTAAATTTTAATTTCTTTTGTTTAAATAAAGTATTTTAGTTACCATCAAATACAAAAAATAAAAATAAATATTAAAAATAATTCAAAAATGTTATAATGTTGATGATATTTTCAGTCGATTTTGATTGATGTTATTTTTTTTTTTCAAAGTTCATCCAGATTTTTCAACTTACATTAACTAAGTTTTTTCTTGATTGACGTCGAATGAGAATGTTTTTATTTGAAATCAAATATAATTATTTAGGCTAACGCTAATCGAGGTTATTTTTGCGTTAGTTGGGAAACTTTTTTGTTGACCTTTTATCGATGTAGGCTAAAAAATTCGCGCAACTAACACTGAAAAAAAAAATCATTATTGTAAGCTTTCTTAGTAAGAAACCATTGAAAAAAAAAATAACATTATTGTTAATTAAGAAAATCATTGTAGATATCACTAAAACAATAACCACAAAAGATATTCACTGTAAAAAAAAATAGTATCCTCGACATTGGTCTAGAAAATTCTAACTATGTCTAACGAGAAAAGAGTGATTTACAAAAACAAAAAAATAATTCTAATAATGTAAACAAAATAACTTCTGTTTACATTAATAAAAAAAAAACTAATCAACATGAATAATAGTCCTCCCAACATTGATTAGAAGAAATTCTAACTACCATTGGTAAGGAAAAAACAAATAATTTCGTTGTCCGAAAAATGTATTTGACATCAATCGAATAATATTATTAACGTTAATTCTTATTAGTTATCAAATAACTTTCAGCAATAAAATAACCCTGTTGACGTTGGTCTAAAATTAAACACGACCGACTTTAGTTTGAAAGAAATTTTGGCCACATCTCCAAATCATCAAATTTTGCTATTCTGTTCTTACTTTTTGCTTCTATGAAAGTTTCTTGCTCTCCGACTCTCAAGTACTATTATATCAGTTTAGAAGCACTTATGAATTATTCAGTAAAACACACTTTTATTTAATTGAGCATGTAGGTCTTGTGTAGTCTCTCAAGAGCTTTCCTATGTTTTCCTCTATTGTTCTACCAAACTATACATAATGTATTTTAATCTTTTTTACATTTACTAATTTAAATTAATTAATGAACAATTTGGATTGGTATGTAACTATGTACTAAATATCAGCATGTTGTATTGCAGTTCAATTTTCAATGGATATCTGGTTTGTCATTAAAGATGTCAATTATCAGTTTATTCTTAATGAAATCATTAAGACTTGTTTAATCTTTGTGCCAGACTCTCCCATACTATCTCTTAATATGCTGAACTACTACTGTTAGATGTGTTGAATATGCTGAACTACTATTAAAGAAAGAAATTGAGATTCAATTGAGGGTTGAAATTTTAGAACTTTTTTTTGTCTACTACTGTTAGATGTGTTGATTTCATTGTTCAGTATAAATGTGATGTTAAAGCACTCAATGTGGACAATGGTTGCTAATAATATCAATGTTGGATCAAAAGAAAGACACTTTATATTAAAAGAATGTAAATAACATTTATATGACTCAGTGGAGCCTAAATTTAATATCTTTCACTTTACAATTAACTTTACCATATGGAATGATAAACTAGTTAATCTTGAGGTAGAAAACTTGTAAATTTACTTGAACATTGATTTTGGTTAATCATTTTACCAAGTACCAAAATCCTTCTGTAATCCATATTTTTCAAATCATTTTTTTTTTCTTCAATTTGGCCAAAATGGAGCATATGATTACGACCAATCACCCATAATGTCTGGGTATTAATAAGATGAATAATATATAATTATAAGGTGGTGGACCACAATTATCAAAAGAAGAACAAAAGGAGAAAAAGTAAAAAGCCCAAAAGGCAAAAGGCAAAGCTTGCGTTTTGCACATAAACCACGGACAAAAATAATCCCAATCTTCCAATCTGGTAAAAACCAAACAACCCAAAAAGAGTTAAAAAAATTAAAATAGAGTAAAAACAAAATAAAAATAAACCAACAAAAAATTCTTTTCTTTTTATAAAATATTAAAAATAAAAATTGAAAAACGCTATCATAACAACCTAAGCCGCTCCGCCGCTGCAAATTCCGGCGAGCGAGACCGGAAACCGATTGCAAAGGCTCTCTGCCGCCCGTGCTCCGTCGTCGACGTCAGCTCTCGGCGGAAGAACCCTCCCGTCGACAAACAGCACTCTGCCACCGTTCCTCTGCTGGTGGCCGGCGACCATCCCCTCGAGCTCCGCCGCCGTGCCGTAGAACTCGCCGTCTCCGAACCGCCGCTCGACCTCTAGAAACTCGCCGAGCGACGCCGATCTGGTGTCACCATCGCGGCAAAGCTGCCACCACTTCCGCCGTCTCTCCGCTGCAGTCGATGTCGACACGATGGTAGCCCTTTTCTTCTTTTTGCCTGCGGAGGCGGTCCTCCGTGCACAGCCGGCGACCTCGGCCGCGGAATTCGGGTTCCGGTGCTGCGACGGGACTCTGAATGTAATGGTTGGGAAGTTCACTCCCATCAGAGTCCCCAATGTAGTGCTTCTGTCATGGAAGAATGATCCAGTGGACTATCATTCAAAAAAAAAAAAAAACCCCTTTTGATTAATTTGACGTAAAAATGGAAAAAAGTTAGAAAAATAAATTCTGGGGCGTGAAAAAATTGGAAATTTTTTAGAACTTTGAAAGAGGTAACATGAATCAGTGAAAGTGTACTTGATGATACCTCAGTGTCAAGATCAGATGAAGAAATGGAAGAGATTGTGGGTGAAGATGGTGGTGGCACCAATTCAGTGGCTGGATCTAGCATTGTTGTGTTGTGACTTGTGGTGAGTGAAGGATCAGAGATGAAAGCAGAGACAATCTCTGAGGTGTTGTGAAGGTTTTGGGAAGAGTATATTGTGTCTACTATGAATATTTTGAGGTTGAGATTTGTGGGTTTATATGCAGAATAATGAATCGATGAAAAAGCATGTTGGGATCAAAGGAATAGGATGCTTTTGAAATGATTGTTGCTTTGGGTGATTAATAATTTGGGCATTTTCTTTGAAGCCAAAATATAAGAGAGTTAGGTAATAGAATTTAAACTTGGAAATTGCATTCTTAATGTGGGTTTTCTTTTCTTTGAAACTTTTGTGAGCATTGTTAAAGCAGTTAATTTAATTAACTTAATTATATTTGGATAGTTTACTTCAGTCAAATGTTAATCATAATGTAAAAGGTAAGCAATACCTTATGATGTCATATTTGCTTCTGTTTTTGGGTCTAGAGCCTTATTTGCTTTCTGTATTAAATGCACAAAACAATAATGCAATAATTAACAAGAACATAATCTATATAGAAACAAGAGTTGCATAAGTGTTCAAAGTTTCTCATTGATAATGCTAATGCTAGATAATAGACCAAGCTATTAAGCTAACAGCTAATAGATGCAAAAGAATTACTTTGGATGCAAAAGGCACCTATATAGTTCAGCTGAAAGAATACAATAACTTCATTTAAATTAAAAAGCAAAACTATGAACCATTAATAAATTATGATATGGTCTAAAAAATGGTTAATAAGATTAATTTAATATTAAACTCAGGAACATTATAGCTTCTGTCCATTCAAAAATGTTGGTGGTAATTAGAGTTTGGAAATTGGCCAGAAACAATAATCGAATTATTAACATCTATTGCAACATGCAGCATAGTTTTGAATGAGTGCAGAGAGATAACCTCATGATGCTTGTAAGTGGTAAAAGATGAATCATAATTTGGACCATTATAACAGGCTTGAGGAAAAGGTAAGGAGATCAATTAAATACTAAGTACTGAAACATAATAAGTCCACAAGAAACATTGATATAATAAAATATGTCAATACAATAACTATAGCATTAAGAGAGAATTTGAATGGAAAAGGTATCCTCAGCTAATGATACTTGATGCTCAAGGTTATACTTGTTAAAAATAATAGGTAGAAAAAATGAATTATAATAGGTGAGAAATATAAATTATAACTGAACAGCAAAATTAGAATATAATGGTTTGAATCATTGTTGAAAAATATGTTCGTATTTAATATTTGATTTTAAAAAAAAAATATTTTAAAAAAAAAAAAAAAAAAAGTCTATAAAACCCAAAATAAAAAAAAATAAAATTAGTTACTGTTTGGTTGAGGGAAAAACACATAATAATTCATTTTCATTATGAAGAGGAGCCAAAAAAATGTAGAGGGTGCCGAGCAAATTTGGATTCGTTTTTCAGTAAAGAATTGCTAACCATCTATTTGCCATGGAATCTAACATAAAGGGTAAGTAAATTACAAGAAAATGGTGCTTCAAATCATCAATTTAAGCCAAAGCTAGCTTCAAAGGGACTATCACATGATGTAATGCCCAACTAGAGGTATATTTCTGTCCATATCCCCAACTAAAAGGTGAATTAAACGTTAATGTTCTTGGTTTCTCTCATCATGATCCCAGCTCCAACACGCCATTGAGATTGAACTAGAATAGACAAAAATTTCACTTGTAAGTGTATGTTTTTATAACCCTGAATAACCTTTACAAGCCTGAATAATTTTTATTCACATGATGTGTTCTTTTTTTTATAGTGAAATGTGGTTTTTTTATCGATTGAAAAGTAGCTCTTTTAAATTGTTTGGATTAACGAGAGACGTATATGTGAAAACACTTTATGTAATTAAATTATTTGAACGCTTGTCAAGTTAGTAAAAAACAAATAAAATAGTAGATACATCACTAATGAATCATGTATATATTAACATTGTCACTTATTTATAGTATTTTTATTGTACTTTTATCTCTATATAATTTGTAATGGCAATATTTCCATAGATCGAGATGTTTTCATACTTTTATATGATGACATTGTCTATGATAATCGATTAAAAGTTAAAGCATTGTTACCTTGTGAGTTGTTATAACGTAGTGTTTTTGATAGTTCAAGAAGATTTCCTTAGGTTAATATTTGTACGGTGTTCATACATCATACAACCTTGTGAGTTGTTATAACTCATTTTAAATTGTGTAATCTGCACCGTAGTGCATGAGTCATATGATATGATCACAAGGGAATTGCATAAAGTGGGAAAAGGCTATGTCATCATACTCATGAATTCAGACTAAATTCACGTGGAGTTTGAGTTTTCTTTAACTTTACAGTCCAATTGGGGGGCTGGGGATTCATGGAAAAAGTTTCAAGCACAAATATGGCTCATTCATTCCAGAAAGGTGTTGGCCTTTTCAAATTTGAGAACATATTTTCAAATACTAACTTACTTTACCATATTTCTCACTTTAAAAAATCGTGTAAGAAACAGTAAATGTAACAAATAGTGTCCACTCTTTTCCTGTTTCAATGCCATCTTAAAAAATCAAAAAATATGGTAACTTGAAGTTGTAGCTATTCGAGTACTATTAATCATTTCTAATTGAAATATTATAGAAATATATTAAATTGAAAAGGATGAATAACATATCTGTGTGTAGTACTGAATATATTCAGAAATTTTGTGGAGCAATTAAATTAAAGTAAAAGGTTAACTTGATTATCTAGTGTAACAAAAATATTATGATATTACTACAAGAGGAAAATGTTTGGATGGAATTTCATATTTTGAAGTTCATTGCATGGCATAAATCTATCAAGTCAGAAGAATGTGGGGAGTATCATAATATCTTAGGGAATACTGAATCTAGTGCCGATATTCCGTAACATGACAACAATATATCAGCCTTTCAAGCTAAGTCACTTCTCTGTCTACGTACCTTCATTCCCAATTCCATGTCAGTATATTTCTTATGGTCCCATGAATATTTGAGTATACTGTACACCACTTTTTGGCTTGAACAGACTGAATATTGAATGTGAAGGTCACTCACATGATCTCACTTGGCAACAACAGGAGTTACTGAGAGAAAAAAAAAAAAAAAAACACCTTCTAAACAACTATAGTAAATTTGGATAATAAAAATTGGCAAAGAAACCATGTTTTTGAAGAAAACTATAAAGTAGAAAATCTGAATTATTAATTTTTTTTTTCTAAATCGACCTTTTACTGTGTTCATCTGTCAGCAGGGATTGGAAGATCATTGGCCCCAATATTGAAGCGTATAATTCATCTTACAATAATTAAAAGTAAAAGCAAAAGCTTATGAGATGAGATGTCATGTACAGGAATACTCTGTTTCATGAACAAAATGCTAAAGTAAACTATGGCAACATAGTGTCATATACTGTAGATCATGAGAAAAATGCAAACCTGATCTAATCATATAAGCTTGATGAAAGAAATTTACATGGGGGGGAAATCGTGGATAAAATCATTCCACATTTCAGCAGTAATAGAGTCCCTTAACTGCGAAGCAAGTACAATTTCTTCAGAATCAAAACTATGATCTGATGGCTGAGTCTGGCTCTCAACACCCGTCTTTGGTGGCACTGCCATCTCTAATGGGGGTTGTGATTCTTCCATTGGAAATGAACCATGCTCATACATCTTGAAAATCCAATCATCCGGTTTCTCCTTGCGAATGAAATTGTGTAATGCACATGCAGCCACCACCAACTTCACTTGTGTTTGTAATGGGTAAGAAGGAGCAGACATCAGTATAGGAAATCGTGCCTTTAAAGCCCCAAAAGTTCGATCTGTGACATTTCGTAATAATGAGTGCCGTTGATTGAATAGCTCTCTAGTATCTTGTGGGTGGAAATCGCTGGGAAATTCCTTGAAGTAGGGAGCAATGGAATATGGAGCAACGAAACCTGGCACATTTGGATATTTACCATCTACGATGTAGTATTTACCTGTATCATAAGACAAAGTGTACGGAAGTTATAGGAAATAATTAATCATTTGACCCTTAAGTTTGCATCATGTCTCATTTTTGTTGTATTAACTTCATACGTTTCGATTAAGTCTTAAATATAAAAAAGAAGTTCGAAATTTTTTCCCTCGGTTGCTCTGTGAAAATAGGAATACATCACCAATCACCTAAGGTGGCATTTGGCATTTTCATCTCCTAACCATCAATCTCTCACAACTACAACCAAATAAAATTTCAAATCAGCTAAATAATGAAAGATGTACTATCTTGATCAACTTCAATTTCATGCAGCTAAAGGATAGACCGGAAAAAATTCCAATGAGTTTGGTTCAAATGATAAAAGGGAAAGGGGAGTCTCCTTTTTGCGTTTGGTTCAAGATAAGGCAGGGAAAACATGAATCACCTACTGTAATATCATTACTAATATTAAAGGGGATAAGAAAGCAATTTAGTTGGTATAGTCCAAAAGTTATAAATTACTTTCCCTCTCCTACAAATTCACTCAATATCATAGGAGAGAAAAATAGATGGAAGGGGGATTTTGGCGCCCAATCATTTCCTCTCCACCCAACCAACTTTTTGAACCAAAAGAGATCAAATTAAAAAAAAAAACCTTCCTCTTACTTTATTTCCCTCCAATCAAATACACCATGCTTTTTAACCAAATTAACGGGCATTTGCCGAGAGAACATAACATGCTCAAATCCCAAAAATGAGCCATGGTAATTTCATCGACTAGGCCGCTGAACCCCAATATCATCTCTTTGAGCTTTGCCTAGAACAAATATAGGGACGGACAATAAGTCAACAAGATTCAATGAAGGTGTGAGAAATGGACGGAAGAAAATGAGACGTATGGTTTTTGAGTGTGAGAAATGGACTGAAGAAACTTAAAAGGAAAAATATTCATATAGTAATGGGTGAGTTAACAGGATTGATCTCTAGTATTTCAACGTGCGGAATTGGCATCTCGACATTTTTTGGGAGAAGTAGAAACCAGTTCAAACAATCACGAAGTTAGAGAAGCCAAATAGAGAGCAACATGAAGATTTTATTTTATTTAGTATGAAGAAGGATGAATCATAACAAGCATAATTTCATAACAATGAACTAAAAACACTTTTTGAGTTGGAAGTGAAATTGTTTTCCTATCAACGGTTAAATTCGAAATTCATGTTGCGTTGGGTAGCTAGTTGAAAGGGTTGGTTATATAAACATTACATCTGGTTACTCTCATTTATATAGGACATAATTTAAGCATAAAACTTTTAGTACAAGAATGAAATTGATGTGAATTTAAAAGGGCAAGGAGTTCAGTTCTTCCTAATCAATTAAAATATCATACGACTGAAGTAAAATGACTTTAACTTCCGAGTGTTAAAAGTTGATTTCATTCAAGAGACAGAGTTCAAACAGTATTATTAATACCTAAATAATAACTGCATTTTACATAAATTTACCCATATAAGAGAATATTTACCTTCAGGGACCTGCAATTTGTTTCGTCTTGTGATTGCTGAATTGAAAACTTGTAAGTCTGTAGCAGATCCTTCCCATCCAGCCAAAACATAATGGAACTTGAGGTCAAATGAGCAAGCTGCCAGAATATTCTGTGAAAGTAAACCATTCTTACTGCGGAAAGGTCCTTGCTCATCTACACCTACCGTCACTGGTACATGTATACCATCAATTACTCCCACACAATCCTATTAAGGAGTTTTAAAAAGTAAGATAAAATCAACCCATACAAGATACTAATTAAACTCATCTCTGAAATCTTACTTTAAAATATGGATAAAATCTAGGATCTTCAAAGATTTCTGAAGGAACACCAGATCCGGGAGGCTGAAATAGATCCAGTGAAATTGACATTATAGCATTCAAAACATGGTTAAAGTGACGACTAATAGTTTCTCCAGAATAACGAAATAACTCTTGGACTGCCCTTGTTCGTAGATTATGACCAATAATGAACACAAATATGCCCAGTTGCTCCTCAATTTTGATTCGATTTGTGTGACGCAATAAACCCTTGGCTCGCAAGATATTACATAACTTACAAAATACATGCTTATCCATGCGAAAACTCTCCAGACAACATTCATTTTGACCATTGAGTACTTCATCAACAAATTTTGCACCATTAGATGCTAAACGGATCAGTTCCTTCGGAACATGATTTCCAGAGCCTACATCATTTTCCTCTTCAGAACTCTCCATTAAGGAGTTATGACAGCTTCTGATATCTGATAGATATTATACTATGCTATACGTCAGTAGACAGAAATATGAAAACGAAATTAGTTATACCATCAAAATGTTAACCAATGGCCAGTCATTCATAACTTTGTCTATCCCTTCCTTCCTATCTCTTTCGCATGTGTGAGACTAAAAGCCGGACAAGTAAGTTTTCTCAAATTAGGCAATTAAGGCCTACTTACAATCAGAACTTAGTTCCAATTTTGTATTCTTCAACATAATATACACTCCCGACAAAACCTACAATGTCACCCACACTCCCGGCAGATCTGAATATAAGCTTCATTTATAAAAAGAAATAAAAACTAAGCAGGCAACAAACACGCAGTCATAAATTGCAGAGAACAGACTAAGCACAAAGCATGGAAAGCACATCAAGTACATTTGTTTGAGGAAAGAATTCAAATTAAAATAAAATGCAACATCAAGTACCTAGACAATAGCTAGGAAGCAGATATGATATGAAACGATAGAGCAGACAAATTTTAAAATCTTAAACATAACACAATTATACTACAATACATAAAAGTAATATAAAATTAACATAAAACACATATCTTAAATCAGAAGAGAGAACCAATGTTTAAAAATAAGCATGATTCCTAGTAAACAATAAAATTTTATACTTTATCTAAGTATTGAGATAATCCTATCCGTATTAGTGTAAAGTTTAAAAAGGAAAATTAAATACAGGTGACACCATTCAAAGTGTCTATGGATTTCTAACATGGATACTTGTCTGACACAAGTAAGAACGACGCAGCTACTACTTTAAATGATCCATTTGATAGTCCAACTCTCTTCTCATTCTTCGTTTCATGCTGGGCAGAAATGCCGGTAATTAATCACTCACACAATCAAATCTGAAAAGAGAAATCCTCACAACAACTCTTTTAAATACCTCAAGTATTGACATAAGTTTATAAGGAACAACAATTTTTCATGCGTCTGACTTCTTATTTATTTAATCTCCCTGGTGAATTTATAATCTACAATAACTTCAACAAACACCAGCAAAGAGTGAGTTACTGGCAATAATCAACCTAAAAATTCAACAATGCACACAAAAATGTTCACTTTTACACAACCATACACAATACCTAAGTAAACACCATCAATGTCCACACATACGAAACACCATCCTCAACCTCACACGAGGTTTTGAAAAATTGTTCGCCATTGCGATTGCGATTGTGGCTGCAACGTCAACGCAACCGCAATTATGATCCATTTATCTGTTAATCCGCGCAATAAAAAAAAAAAAAAAAAAAAAAAACAAAAAGGCGGAAAAAAATAAAAAAAAAAAAAAAAAAAAAAAAAAGTTAAAAAAAAACAAAAAAAAAAACACAACACAAG
>Ga0123340_1002426_pt1 | contig 16809 bp, 8 predicted proteins | sample SirMexnodulemix_FD_89961 | JGI IMG/M metagenome (GOLD analysis project Ga0123340, IMG submission 89961) | Root nodule microbial communities of legume samples collected from Mexico - Siratro Mexico nodule mix | ecosystem: Host-associated > Plants > Roots > Nodule | place: Mexico: Nepantla... | reverse complement strand
ATATATATCTAGTTCACAAAAGTTTTGAATTATCTAATCCAAAATGTACCTCTAGATTACCTGTATAAATGTATTTTAGATTAATATATATTTAAATTACACAATTGTACAATCTAAAATGGATTTACGGATTGCATAATCCAACATATGTCTGAGTAGATTATACAATTTAAAATAATTTCTTAATTTTAGATTGCATCGTTTAGATTATGTAATTTTAAATGTTTCCAATATCATTTACGGATAGGTGAGAAAAAATTCTCTTTATTTTTTTAGAGATATATATTTTTTTTAATAGTGGTCGTATCTCAAATATTGGATTCTATATAGTATTCTCTTTTAATGATAAAAAAAAAAAAAGAACCACTTGTGTCCCACGGGCACCATCATCTTTTTAGAAGGAATAAAGTCCAACTATGCGCATGCAATGCAATGCAAGAATTGCATCTTCCAACGTCCAAAATTTATAACGCAGTGTGACAGATACAATGCAAGTACTTTCGAGTTTTTAAAATTTAATAATTTTTACTTTTACAAAATGAATAAACTCCTTCCCACTTAACTTTTTATTTATTTATATGCATTTTTGGGTAAAGATAATTATATTTTAATATTTATACATTAGAAATCCTCGAGAATAGTTTTAGGTGATAAATATCCAAATAATAATTAGTCTCCACCTGTTAAATGTTTCAAAATAAGAATACCTGTTAATCCTAAAACTCTAATTATAATAATTACCTCCAAAAAGTTAAAAATCTTTATTTATTATTTTGTGTTGAAACTATAAAATGTGAACGCATAATCCAAAAAATTCATCTTTACAAGTCTTGTAATTTTAAAATTGAAATTATCATTAAAAAATAAACAGTAACATTTTCCGAAGTATGTGAGAACATTTTCCTTAAATATTCTTAAATATTTAATGCAAGTCTATGAGGATATAACAAGAACTTCTGGAGAATGAAAATAAAAAATAAAAAAATTGGAGAGAGAACGAAAAGAAGCCTAAGAGTTTATCTCAAACGAAAAAGACCCTAATAGAGTTTGAAATTTGAAAAAAATTGTTGTAAATAAATGATACCCATTAAAGAAATTAATGTACCAACAGTCAGAAAATAACTTTAACGCAACAAGGGATAACAAATAGATTTAATGCTCTGACAAACACAAACAAGTGGTTGTCTTTTGTTATACTCTTTAAAAATTTCGAAATACAACGATCACACTTATTGTGTAAAAAAGCATAATAAATATTTTCTTTTAAAATAACAAAAGAAGTTGTGAGTTCTCGGATAAGATGTAATGATTTCAATTTAGAGTAGCAAGTTAATCGAATTTGACCTAAAATAATAGAACTTAAAATATAGTGAATTGGTGTAGTAAGTTTTGTAAACCTAACTATGTTAATCATATACTAATCACATTATGCCCAACTATTATTATTGTTGTTCTGTGTTTATAGGTTTTGTGTGTTTAATATTCATTACTGATCCAAACATTTTGAAGGATCTCATAAAGAGTTTTGAGAATATCATAAGTAAGATTATTTAACAAATATATAAGTGATTTTAGTAAGAGTAGCATAAATCATACACTATCCACATCATAAATCATAATTAGAAGTTTTATAAAATTCTCAACTTTATAGTAAAATTTAACCTCTCATTGATGTAGTATTTAATATCCGTAAAGGATCATTAGAAGTTTTATAAAACTCTTATCTTTCTCATAACGTTTTTAAGCCTCTCATTAATGTGTATCTAAACACTTGAAAATAGAAAATTGATCTAAGTGAATTTTGGTATTAGCAAAACTAACGAGTTGTTCTTAGTATGTAAGAATCTTATTCATGAAATCTTCAAATACAAAATGTAATCGGTTTTGTTTGCATATGACTTATTTCTATCAATGTTTTAATATATTAATCTCTTCCTTATATATTTAATTGAAAGAAATAAATCGAAACATCACATATACAATAATTCTTTATTTTAAACAATTTCAACCACTCTATCCCATGAGTCCTCAAGAATAATAAATCATTTCAAGAATAATAAATTTTAATTTTGTAATTGAGTTTAACTTGTGTCAAATTAATATCATAATTTGTTGAAGGACCTGTATAATTTGTTGAGATGTGAATTACTTAGACCGTTTATGACCTACCGAATTGATAATCATGTAGAGTTTATGTTTGATGTTTGGATGATAAGAATTAATTGAATGATTTGGTTTTTATTTTGATTGTTCTAATAATATTTTGCACATGTAGTTTTTAGTAGATCTTATAAACATCTACATTAATTGAATGATTTGATTGTTCTAATAATATTTTGCACATGTAGTCTTTAGTAGATCTTGTAAACATCTACGACACGAGTTTGTAATAAAATTTAGATAAGACTTTAATTTATTTTTTCCTAACTCATATTGCAAATACTTTTAAATTAGTTTCTTAAAAAGATTTAAAACAAAATCAAATTGAAAGATTATAAATCCAAATTTTTCGTTTTGAGTATTTATTAAAAAAAAATGAAGATACCAAGATATTGCAAAATCCAAACTTAATCAATTAAAGTATCAAAGAACAAATTTGAAAAGTTATATAAAAAGGATTGAAAGTGAAGAAAAAAGCAAGGCAAGTTAGACAACAAAAGCTATAAAGTGACCTTGTTGAAAGTATAAGAGTTATAAAAAGTGTTTAATCAAGTTATTTTATGTTGAGTACTAAATCATTGTAATTTTTCACATTATGAAATTATATCTTTTTCTGAGCTTTCTTTGTGCTCTATTTGAGAGTATTTTTAATTTCACGAAGAAGTTAAGAAAGTATAATCTAGAAAAGTGTGAATACTTGTGGTAACTTGAAAATGTGAAAATACTCATTATAATCAAGGGGGTTAGTTAGTAAAAGTTTTTAAACACTTGTTTAAAAGGATTGCATGTAATCAAAATTTGAACAAATCAGGATAATTTTTATATTTTGATTACTCTTCTTGTTACCCATATTTTCTTGTTTAGTTTATTCTTCTTTTTAAACAATCTATTAGATGATTCTATAAAAACTTTTCTGCCAAACGATTTGTTATACTATTAACTAAGAAAGTCTACTAAATTTGTTTCTATCCGCTGCAAACAAATGTTTAAGAGTTCATTCAACCCCTTCCATAATAAACTTTTCTTACCTAAATAAGTGAAGTGACACAATCATCAGTATACTTTGTTTCATTTGAACCAACGTTTCTATAAAAACATTTTATTCTAATACTTGAAAAAAGTCCACCTTTTTAATACCATAATTTATGATATTTCATAAACAGACTATGCGCAATTTTATAATGTAACATCACATTGAGACTATAGAATTTACTATATTAAAAAAATAACCATTGTTTTCAAAAGATGCATTTAGGGAACTCATCTAAAATATTTCTAAAAAAGTCAAAATAATTATCGACAATACCCTCACATAATACCTATAATAGCATATTACAATGATGAATGTCTAATTAGGATGGATGAATCGTTTTTAACATTCATAACCTCAGTCTAATAAAAAATGAAAAAATACAAAAGGATATAAGTGATGAAAAAGATGTCATAATAAAAAAATATTAATAGGTTAACAAAGATTCATCACTTTAAATTAACAGTTTAAATATAAAAATATATTTTTTCCAACAAAAAACTAAAGAAAATTTCTTTTTACAAATTACAAAGCTTTATTCACTTATCAATGAAAACTTAATAGTCAATCAATGACTACTTATTTTATGAACACGAGACTAAAACTTATCTTTATAATTAAACTCATAATAAACTATATAAACCTTCTTAATTCTTCATCATATTCTCATTCATGCCCTACAAAATATTATTTGCAACACCTCACATAATAATGTATAATAGCATTATAATAGCTAATTTAAATGTTATAACTCTCCAGACCACATAACAAAATTTACATAAAGTAGATAAACAAAAATGGTAGTCCAAGAACGACTCTCTATATCGATTTAACAATAAAATATGAGTGTTTTCAAAATCATTTGATATTAATTCTTTTTAGATCATAAAATTTTTCAATTCAAAGTCAAAAATGCTAACTCCCAAGTATATAAAAATATGAATTCCAAAGGCTTACCTGAATCATTTTTTTTATTCTAAGCTCAATTTAAAGTACTGTATTGTTTTTTTATACCTGCTCTCATTTTTCTTCTCAAAACTAAACAGTGTACCATATTATGTACCATATTAGTATAACCCGACACAGTCTGAAAATTTCACAAACATTTCATTAAACAATATCCTCATAGTTGTCATGTCACCCAAATTTGAATGCATCCAATAGATAGAGTGGTCCACGTTAAATTCCTATACCAAACTATCAATATCTAAACAGTTGCAAAAAGAAATATGGGTACGTGGGACTCTCGAGTTAAGAAATCATTGATCCCATAACCAAAGACGCAATCGAAACAAGTCAAACACCAAGATGTTTAGAACTTCCAACTCATAAATGGTATGTGTGTGATGGAGTGCGTAACGAAATAATCATCCACATTTAACATAAGAGAACAATAATAATAATCGCCCACAAAACTCACAAGACAATAAAATTGCCCAAGAACAAGTGTTCAGAAATTTTTCTCAAAATATACCCACTTAAAAAAAATTAACCAAGTAAACTTATTCTCAGTTTAATTCCTAAACTAGACCTATATATTATTCACACGTTGAGAATTTGATCTTCGAGGAGTCTAATCCTCAATGATAGATAGTAGCACCAGATTTTTCTTTCCCTTTTTCCATTTTCTCAAAAAATTCGACTGTTTTAGGAACCAAATTTCAGCCGGTTTTCCAAGGCTGGAATGAATAATTTAAGAATTCGGCTCCTCCGGAAATTGAATTCTCTAACATACCCAATAAACCAGCCATAATTCAGTTCCCAATAAGCTGATTTCAACTTGATTTTTTCAGTTTTTCCAAAAGAGGAATTTTCACGTTGAGAATTCAATGTAAAAAAAGTTGAATTTAAACCTGATTTTCTCGAGGTTTCTTAAAAAAAAAAAAAATGTGAGTTGTTTCAAGTTAAGCATTTTGCTCTTAGTTTTTAAAATTATTCTGGTTTGTCCAATACTTCAGGTTGCTTAAAAATCAAAGTTAAGATAATTTAAATACAAAATCGTAATACAATTTCAAACTTAAAAACAGACAATATGCATCGTTTGAAAAAACAAATTTAAAAACAGATTTTTGTTAACTTAACCTGAAGGTTTATTCTTTTATATACTCAATAGTCACGTATTACTTAAAAATTAAGTCAAGAAATTGACCCAAAAACGTTAGAACAAATATATAATAAACTTCGTTTAAAAATTAAAGTAAATATACGTTCACAAATAAACATGAATAATAAACTTGTTTAGTTTAAAAATTAAAGTGAAAATAAGTTTATTAATGTATCTTTAAATGAACTTATTTTGGGAAAAAAATGAACTTTTCAAGCTGTAACGAAATATTGCCACAGAAACCGTGATGTCAAAATGAAATAACACGGCAACATTATGTGATCACAATAAACGGCTTCTATGTAGAATGGTAAAAAATGCAATCATATTTATTCTTACTAGATAACAGTGTCGCAAAAGCAGACAAACAATAATTGACAATTTTAATACTATGTATTTTATTTATAACTTAATCACTCCTTTTCAAATAATCTGCACTTTTGTAAAATTGTGTTGCTTAAAATTTTCACCTTTTTCATTGCATAATTTGTGTTTAACATAAAATACTATTATCAAATAACAATTTTTCCGTATTTACAAAAATTATTATCATAAATTAGTGTGTTAAGTAACATATTATCATGAACGTGTTTAACCTTAATGACTTTTGCAATGACGTCAGCATACATAACATAAAACTAGAGAACTAGCAAAATATCAATAAACTATACTCAATTCAGCATTGGTATAAAGTAATACTTACTACACATGCAACTTTAAAAGCCTGAACACAAATAATCAAGATAACACTCATTCTTCTCGACTGGCAGGATCCATTCCAGTAGAAGGGCTGTCGGCAAAATATTCTTGATGCCTTAAATTCACGCCATACTGTTCATAAAAGATAATAAGTGGATTCAATGTAAAGGAATATAACATATCAGCACAATTAGCAAAAATGAATTATATGTTATCTTCTAATCAGATGTCTCAATAAAAACCATAACATTGATCTAAATAGAAGCTTAAAAACATTTCTTGAAAACATGGCTGGACCACCCATGTGTGTTAGCACAATTAGTTGCAGTTTGCGGCGTCTCTTGGCCCAGAGGTAATGGGATCTGAGAGCTGACCATGCTTACCCATGGCATGTGTCTGAGACTGATTGCCCCAAACCCTTTGTGAAGAAACCCCTAAAAAATAACTAAAAGGAAGAGACTAGACCAGTTGGGGTAAGACAAGGAATGAAACACGGAAGTCTAAAAAACCAATCAAAAAGGTCTTCATTTTTCAGTTCAGATAAGAAAATGAAAGATGTCATAGCCGATGATGATGTTCAAAGCAGTGATGATACTACTATTCCGATCCCACTGAATATTAGCCACAATCACTATCTGAACTAGTAACAGGGTAACAAAAGATCTGGGCAAGCTAGCAAAGCAGAGGTTTAAAAGATGAGTGATGGGGGGTATCACAGACTTGTCTGGAAGAGATTGAATTATTCATATATATAGCCAGGAGCGGAGAGATGGTTTTGCATAGAAAGAGTAAACATCAATAATAAAATAATGGATTGCAATACCCCTACAACGAGGAGAAATAGCGAACTATTCTTACCTCACGCAATGCTTTTGATAGGTCTTCCATCGTCAAAACCAAACGTTTATCCTGTTATGGATAATGAAATGTAAGTACTACACATACACAATGAATGTATAGACAAAACCAGTTAAGAGCTGCCAAAACCTTCTGCTGCTTGTCCCTTTTGTCTTTTGGAATTGTTGCTTGTCTTGCTTTGCAGTGCCTACAGTTAACATCTAGTCAACTCATCATCCTGTATGGACACGTAAAAGAAAGACTAGGCAACTAAACGACTCATAAACAGTGTGCTTATAACTAGCCAAAAAAGAAATACTAATGCAGTCGTGGATGATAAAGAAGGGAGAAATTTGTGAGATTTTATATAGGTAAAACCAAGAAAATCAATAAAATTTAGACAAAAAGTACTAAAAAAAACAGTTGGCCAGTTATATCTTATGAAGACATTGACACTTGGACAGGGCTAGTGTCTAAAATATAAGAGGACATTGGGACTCTGCATAAATATATATGAGAGTGTAGATACGAAATCAAAATGAAATAAAATATAAGCAACATAATTAAAGATCTAAATTGATAAATAATACTTTTATATTCTATATTCACCTTTGTTTATGATGATGAATCTAAAAAAGAATGCCAACAAACGTTATTTACTATGAAAGTACTGTACTTCCTACAAAGATAGTACCAACAAATTAGGACAAGCTATGTCGTAGGGGGCTAAAAGTTGGTTAACAACCTCAATATTAAGCATTTTATTTACATTTGTCCTCTGATTGTAGTTTCTACATTTACGTAAGTAGGGATAAAATCACAAAATTAAGTGCAATTGTGCAAAGAATTCCATTGAAATACGCTAAAAGTTAACAAACCTTGACTAACATTTGTCCTCTCATTGTGGCTTCTGCATTTATGGACATTTACACGAGCAGGGATAAAATCACAAAATTAAGTGCAACTGCGCAATGAATTCCACTGAAATACATGTGCATGTGCACTTCCTATATGCCTTTAACACTCAGTAAAGCCTAGTTTCTATCTGTTGAAACACTGTTAGAGATGATGGGAGTGAATGTGCGGTGATTCTCCCGGTTTGTTTCAAGGTATTTGAACAGAAATGAGAGGATTGAGTTGTGGAGCCCACACGTAAAGCTTTCCTCTCTCAAGACATGGCATTTGAGAGGAAGCCAGCCTGGCTTATCTTCCAACCCGTGCCTAGCTTATTTTAGCAACATAAACACATAATCCAATATGTTACTAAAAAGATAGGTCTTTGAAATGTAATTTGTTTACATAATCCATTACAGGCCACCATTATGTGAGTGTTTTATTTTTGTTTTTCGTTTATCTATTATAAAAATAAATAAATAATTAAAATTAATAAATAAAATTATTAATGACAAATAAAATTATTTTACTTTACTCTTACTTCTACTCTCTTTCAAACAACTTATCCAAATAACATCACTTTCTACTCTAATTCTCTTCCTTCTTTTTTGTCTTTTTCCAATCTATCACTTTCTTTCATACCATTTAAATGAAGCATAACGAAACAAGTGTTCTTCAGACATTCCTCAACTCCTCTCACATGCATATTTGCAAAAAGTTCAATACATTTTAGGAAACTACAGATCAAGTTCAACAGAAGAATATTTCTAAATTTAACTGACACATGAATAGTTAGCAGAAATTCAAGGTTTAAAATAAAATAAAATAAAATAAAAGCTAGATAGTAAAGATTCAACCAAAAACACAGGTAAAATGAACATACTGAAGTGCATCTCCTGCAACTTCAGCAACAAACTTCTGAGTGGCAACAGCTACCAATCTGGTCCTGAAAAAATGATGAGCATTTCTAGTCAAGCTCACAATATATGAAAAAGAAATGCAAGGGCTAAAAATCCAATAAATCAATCAACAACAGTCGATCAAAATGCCAGAAGAGTTGAACACCAATGAATTTCACAACAAGCACTTATTCTCAACTATATTAGAGGTCCAAAATAACAAGGCAAGAAATCCAAAACTAACCCAGTAGGAGTGAGAAGAAAAATAAAATGTCTAGCAAATCAGATCAACACAATTAGCATATTTCATCATTTTCCAACTAAAAGAGATTAACAGTCGGCACTCATTTCCAATATACTGATTGCACCATGTTAAAGAATCCCAAAGAGAGAGTTGTATTTTGCACAGAAACCATAAAAGAAATATAAACTAGTAATATTATATCTTTATTTGTTAGTCACTTATCTCTCAACTCAACAACTTAAAAACTCTCAAATTTACAACTTTAAGGCCAAAGGGACACAACTGAGACATGGCCATGTAATAGTTCGGTTCATAGAATGGTGTGATTTTTTATTTCCATGAAGGGATCTGTTCTGCCTTTGATTTTTATACACAATATCAACGAGCCATCGTAATATCAAATCACTCAAGCACTCATCATTTTGCAAATGCATGGACTTTTTGATTTATATCCTCCTTTTCATATCTTTCGGCACGACAACAAAAACAGCAAAAAAATACCTCAGGTAAAGGCTTACTATGCTCAAAAAAAGAGAGCAGGAGCGAAAAGAAAGGAACACAAGAAGCGTTAAGAGATTGAGCATTATAAAATGCACGAGAAAATAGTGGAAAATGTGAGTTTGATCCAACTTAAACCAGCAAATTGAGTAAAAGCAAATACAAAATGTCTCAATGAAACTGCCACAAAAGGGTAAATTAGACATGCATTAGCCAATCTTTTCAATCTGAAGGTGTTAATTACACCGTTTCATGCTAAAATAAGGACAGAGAAAGATGGGAAAGAAATTCAATAGTAAACATCATTTGAACAATTTAACCCAAAAGAGTATGCATAAACCAAATGAATTTAGGGCGACATAAATCACAGGGCAGGAGAAACCCAACAGAAACCAGAGTACTCAATAACTTGTTTCCTTACAAAAATAACCCTGCCTAAATTGAATTCCATGGACCTTATTTTTTGAAGCAGAATATAAAGAAAATTTGATAGTGAATAAAATATAAGAGGAACCCACAATCGAACATCTGGACTCTGAAAACCGCTCTTGGCCAAGTAATGCTCCACCAATTCATCAGGTATCTAAACAAAGGATACATTCATTATATTGGGTAAAATGGGAAATTACAAGAAGAAAGCAAAATAACAAAGATAAATGAAAGTTACAGTGGGAGTGTAATCCATCAAGGAAGCAAGGAAATCAGAGAGAGCGGTATCATCATCAGGTCTTCCTTCACTTGATTGCGGGTTCTGATTCATCCTTCTTTTGCACCAATCAATCACTACTCAGAAAAGCTTCATACAGATATACACACATAACTACAAACGTTATTGAATTCTCCATATACATACATACATACACCAAAAACACAAATTTCAAGAAAGGACAAAGAACAACAAAAATATGGTAATATTGTATTATTGGATCAAAAGACAAAAGGGGAAATAGGAAGTAGAATTCTTGTCCGTAAACCAAAGCTCCTACAGAAAGCTATTGCCCTCCATTCATAACCAACTCTGCAAATAAGACCCGATCCTCTCTCTCCTCACACCCCAAAAGAACTGAAAATCCTTCCAACTAACTAGTCCCACATACAATGCTCACATCACTCTCCCTAGCCAGCACATCATTGCCTCACTCTCCTATTCCTACTTTCATACACTCTCTACATAATAGGCCTATTAGCAATCTGAGAAAATATACTAGTCTTTGGGTCTAAAGGTTTATTTTAGCTGCAGACACTGCTTCTTTCTTGAGAATCAGTCTTGTCCTCAAGATTGAAATCTGGAAATGGAGTCTTGATGGAGAATTCTTCTTCCCATGTAGCCTCTTCAATGGTTTGCCACTAACTTATTATCCAACAACACCTGTAAAACCTCAGTTTTGTTCCATATGGGACTCCCAATCCCAATCCCAATCATAACCGTATATTAAAGTGTTATCAAAGAAAACCAATACATATTCCCAAACACTGGGCTTAAAGATATCATTCGTCAAAGTTTGAAACATAGAAGGTGCATTCATAAGTCCACAAGGCATCACTAAGTATTTATAATGACCTCATGAGTTCTAAAAGCAGTCTTATGCACATCACTAGCTTTCACCCGAACTTGGTTATAACCAAAATTCAAATCCAGCTAAGAGAAAACTTTAGCCCCATAGACCTCATCAACAATTCATCAATGACAGGGCCGGGCCAATTTAGCCCCATAGGCCTCATCATAACTGAGAAGCTGAATAAATCACACTTTCGAGGACCAATTTGCGTATTCCACCTTAACAAAGAGAAATGCATGATGATGATGCTCGATCAATGAAAAGATTTTGAAGCAGTGACAAAACGCAAGGCAACTAACAAGTCGATGATGATATTTAATACTACTTATGGAGAATACGAATTCCGAGTGGAGGAAAGCTTGATCCACCGAAGTAGGGACCTAGGGTCTCAGTTCTGGGAAGAAAGTGGTGGAAGCTATACTGTTCTTTATTCATTTTCTGTTTCAATTTTATTTTAAAACAAAATCATTTTGCTTTTATAATTCCAATGAGTTGACAAATGCTTAGATGTTGACTGGTTATAGGGTCTACATACACATTTACCCAGGGTTTGATGTCCACCATATGGAAACTCAACCAATAACAATCACAATATTTTGATCGAAACAGGACAGTAAAATTTAGGAAAGCAGTACTAGAGAGTTATTCTAGTGTTTTGGAGGGCCTAGCATTCACATTGTTGCATGGATTGAATATGTTCTTTATGTAGTTAAATCAATGAGGAATTGAGAGGCTTAGAAACTACAGAGATGTTCTTTACAACTGCATCCTAACAATGTTGTCTTCCATCCAAATATCTTTTTCGTAAACTACATGTTTAGGTTTAAGAGTGAAGTGAGCACTTAATTCTCAAACCTGTCTCTCGTTTAGTATACATGCATGCATACATACATACAGTAATTAGAGCAAGTTTTTCCATAAAGACACCATCTCACTAGATGAGATGGATTACATATCATTGGGCTAGGTTAAAAACCAATTTCTCAAGAACAAGAATCATCATGAAATTGCTTCTATTAATTTCTTCTAACGTCCTTGAACCAATTTCTTAACGTTCCCCCACCGCCACACACATGTTAAACTTTACAGCAACACAGTAAGCGGAAGGGCTTGATGAAGAAGTAATAGAACTATAACAATAGACAATAAGATAAAGTAAAATGTCGCAATGAAACTTCCTACCAGACACAGTTAAAGCTCAAGCAAGATCTCTAGGTTCAAGAGCAGCAATTTCTCTTATAACTAGTCAATTTTTCAAACTGTTATTCCAATAAAAGTGAAATCAGCTAGTTTCTTTTGAGTAGCAGCAAACAACTGCTTGGCAAGAACAAATCAATATAGAGAAGCAACATATGGAATGTTTAAAGTAAACAGAGAAGGACTCGCGAGGAAACAGAGAGCGGCGCAACGCGAATCTAACCTAGAGAAGAGGACTCGCCGCTCACGGCGGAGTTGCGACCAGCCGTCGGCACACGGCGGCAGAGGTTGGGGAATTGGAATCGTTGGAGGATTGGAATCGCCACTTGGGTTCTGTATCTCTCTTGTTTTAGATTTTATTTGTTATGGAATAATGCTCTGCGAATGATGGAGAAGATTAAAGTTAAGAGTATAATGCTCTAAACTTTTCAATTATTGTATTGGTAAAAAATATTCATTATAGAAAATAATAATTAATATTATTGGAAATATTGAGTGCAGAAACCTGAATATTATTTTTCTACCGTTATTTAAAAAAATGAAGAAATTGTGATTTTAACACGGGTAAAATATGTTCCGTGCCTTTATAAAAAATCTAAAATTATATATATATACACTTAACAAAATCACAAACAGTTATGCGTAATCCATAAAATATATATCCATATTATACTGAAAATATATTTTCATACCAAAGTGAAATCTTAATCAATAAAACTATATGCAAGTTTTTCAAAAAAATGAAGTTCACCTCAGTACAATAGATTATTCAGAGTCTTCCCTACATAATAATTATATGCTCCAACACAAAAACATCAATACAAACAAGACAAGAAAAAGGGTAAGTTGATAAATTTGAAAACATCTTAAAATAACTTCATAATCAATAACAAACATCAACAATACATAAGCTAGTTAGAAACAAATTGCTTCACTCAATTTCTTTCATATTTACAACTACATGACTTTAACTCACATAACAAACTTAACTTTACTTTCGAAAGACTCGTGTATTGAATAGACCCCAAGATATGCACCTGTTATATATCTCTTAGCTGTAAACTCACACAGCCTCTAATAAATAAATCTTCAATCATGTATGACAGGTTAGTTCTCCTCAGACTTTTCTAACCAGTTATATCTCAAGCTGGTTCAGACCTCATTCAACTCTCAACACCTAGTAATGATAATCTATTTGATTCCTATTACGAGTAGAGTTAGGATATCAATCGTTAATCAGATCCTTAGACAATACACTTTCTAACTAACCCAAACACGAGTGTTTTCTCTCCTGAAAACACTATGTCTAGGTTTTGACCAACTTCATTAATACTTTATCAATATCACATCATAACATAGATCTATATTCATGTATTCACTCACTTTCCAGTCTCAATCTAAAAAAGAAAAGGATAGAAATCACTAAAACATCAATACTCTTAGATTTAAAATTTCCAATTAATCTATTGTAATAAATGTATACCTAGCATTACAAAATAATCAAACAATCAAAACTGAAAGTCCAAAAGAAGTTAATTTTTTTTCGCCTGAGCCAAAAGTTCCCCTCGCTAGTGAAAATAGTCTAGAGAGCACTCTTGCTCCAGAGTCATTTTCACCTGAGAGATACTCTCACCCGGGTGAGAATACCTCCTCGGCGAAAATACTCTAGAGAGCACACTTGCTCCAAAGGTAACTTAAGCATAAATTCAACTGCCATACAAGTTAATCAATCTACCCTAGCACAAACAGTCCACTCAATAGAACAACCTAACATTAAATTTCATAGAATCACAGTATACATGCAAAAATCAATTTAACAACCCAGAATTCAAGTCTCAGACCCACAAAAAATTGTCACAGACGAAATTCACATATGCTAGCCTATCAGACCCTAATTCACAATTAGACTGAAATCAGACACTTGCATGTCAGCTTCCCTTACCTGGATCGCAGTGAGAGTTCTCCCTAACACCCCCTACAACCTTAACCCCTCATGAACTCGAATTTATACCAAAGGACTTCTAATCAACGATTAGACTAATACACTAGGGAATTGACCTCACAGAGACATCGTTTGATGGCTCAAAAGCCACATGCAAGCTCAGAAAGCAGAAGAAAGACGAAAACCTAAAACTGACTCTAAGGAAAGAGGACAGAAAATGAACTTACTCTAACTGAGATTCTGATCGGGTAGACTTGCTCTGTTTTCCACCACGAGTCCGGACTCTGCTCAAGAAACTGATGAAGGCGGATGCAGAGACTCAGAGAGAAGCCAGCCAGAGAAAAAGGAAAGTCTGGGGGTTTGAGAGAGATGGTAGCTCAAGTATTAATAAGCCTTCACTACTATTTTTTTTTTATAAATACAGTGTTTTTTCAGCAGTTTAATAATATAATAATCAGGTGTTCATTCAGTTTTATCACTTATACTCTTACAGTCTGATGAGAGATTTTCTAGAATGTTATGTATAATCCTTCATTAAATAAATGATTATTATTTAAGAAATGAAAAGTAGATAAACTGAATTTAATGTACCAATGCTCAAAAAATAATTTTTATGTACCAACTGGTAGAAATTATATTTAGTTAATACTTCAATGGATACAACCAAATTTAATTATCTTATTGTTTTAAAACATGAAGAAATATTGAAGGATATCCCTGTCAAGTATGATGGGAAATTTTGAATAATGTGAGATAGAACCTTGGCACTAAACTGCAGTGGGATACAATACTATATATAGACACACACCACTGTTTTTCAAAATATACTAAAGCACAAATCATTAAAAAAAATCATAGTTCTTCTTGAGATTGAATTGGCTGAACAAAATTCACCAGGAATAAATCCTCTTTGGTGACATTCTGCTAAACAAAATTGCTTCCATCAAGTATATTATGCATATACCAATAAGAGTTAAAGATAAGATATTTATGCTAAGTTACATTAAAAGGACTGAATTGATACCAAGTTTTATAATTTAAACCATCAATTTCATTTCCCAACTTTTAAAACACAAATATTTTAACTTATCATTTCAAAATTAAAATAAATATTCCGATTAAAAAAACCTTACAACTGAGCATTAATCCAAAAACTAATGAAACTTACTAGGTGAAATATCTAAGTAAAACTATCATTCAACTTAAAATACCAATAATGACTTATATTACTGTATACCATGCTAGCACAAAAAATTATATAACACTTAAGTTAGATTACTTTTGTAAGTTCATAAAGATTCATTTCCAAGTTGCTAAGGCATATTTTCCTTATTAAAGTTCATCCCTTGATTTTTTTTTTTCCTAACTACTCTTGACCTAAACAATTAAAAAATCAAACAATTTAAGTCTTAAGCTCCTTTTACTAGCTACATCATTCAAATACATACACTATATAAAAAATATCGTTAAATAAATTAAATTTTCAACATAATAAAAATTCAATTATTCCTGTCACTTATATTTAGATTAAAAAAAAGGCTGTTCTCCTACTTACAATGACTACAATTAAATTTTTTTCACACATATTAATAATAATAATAAATATACATAATTTTACTAAAATAACACCACCCTATTCATAAACGCATTAAGATCTAGTGATGCATTAACAATGTGGTGATATAACTTCAATATGAGACGTTTGAAAAGAACTTTTAAGATATATATAAACTAAATATTATTTATCTATATTAAATTTGATAGCTCAAATTTACTATTTAATTTTTTTGATGTACGAAAATTAAAAAAAATATATTATTTTACAAGGATTATAACAATAATTCACACATTTTATAAAGATTAATAACAATTATTTCAAATTTTATAGGGATAAAAAACATAGAAAAACTTTATAAGACAGTAATCCTAAAAAAAGAGTTAAAGTTCAGTTGAAAACTGAGAAAATTAATATATTTGGAATTGGGTCATGGAAAAGAGTAATCAATAGGAATAAAATCATAATAAATTATCAGTTTAAATTTCACTAACAGTTTCATCAAATTAACTGCACTTTATTCTTGGCCAATATTAAGTTTACATATCTTTTGACTTAAAACCTCTCAGCTTCATGCTTCTGTTCCAACACTAGTTCTAACCTTTTTCACCCTTTATATAACAAAGATGCAAGAAAGTTATTATAAAAACATAAAAGGTGCTATGTCTCTATTTGTAAGACATGTTTTCTTACTTCTGTGGCTAAGGCTGCTATCAACCAATGCTTGGGAAATAAGAACTCAAAAAACTCATGTAAGTGTCACAAATTCTTTAGAAGGAGGATTGGCCTTAGCCCTTCATTGCAAATCTGCTGATGATGATCTTGGAGTGCAAATTATTTCACCCAATTCTTCTTTTGTGTGGAGTTTTGCAGTTAACTTTTTTTCTTCAACATTGTTCCATTGTTCCTTCCTATGGCAACAAGATGTTATCCATAAGTTTGCTATATATGAAGCAAGTAGGGATGACCTTAGATGTAAGACATGTAATTGGACTATAAAAGAAGATGGACCATGTTTGTTTCTGTATCACCATTTGAATTCTTGCTATCCTTGGAAGGATTAATCAGAAAAAAAAAAAAAAAAAAAAAAATAATAGAATAAAAGATAAAAAATAATATATTAATTATTTTATATAAAATTTGAATTTTTTTTTTTTTTTTTTTTTTTTTTTTTTTTTTTTTATATTTTTT
>Ga0123340_1002423_pt1 | contig 16818 bp, 13 predicted proteins | sample SirMexnodulemix_FD_89961 | JGI IMG/M metagenome (GOLD analysis project Ga0123340, IMG submission 89961) | Root nodule microbial communities of legume samples collected from Mexico - Siratro Mexico nodule mix | ecosystem: Host-associated > Plants > Roots > Nodule | place: Mexico: Nepantla... | reverse complement strand
TTATTACCCTTTTATTATTATTATTATTATTATTATTATTATTATTATTATTATTATTATTATTATTATTATTATGTTTTATCACATCAAATCACGATCTTCAAAGGAATTCTAAAATCTAACTTCAATAATTTGTACAATAAATATTCTCATTAAAATGAAATTGTTTGAATTTTAATTTGTAAATCTAATTATGAATACTGAGGTCGAAATAAAAAGAATCTTACCACTCAGGGAATCTTATGTGATTTAAAATTTTCCCATATCACACATAACTTTTGTAAAAAGTATCAACATCAAAGATCCAATTAATTAAGAGGATAAAATTACATTTTTAATTAAATAACTTTTTAGAAGCCAATAGAGAAGCACATGCAACTTAATTCTATTTAATAAACCAATGAGACCAGAGAATCGGAAATCAAAATCACAATCAAAGCAATCATTAAAATGTGAGCAATAGATTTACCAGGTACAAGACCGTTAAATAGTAGTTTTCTTCATCTGTACCAAAAAGAAAATTTGAACAGAATATGAAGTTGCGTTGGTTCTTTTGGAAAATTGGAATAGTCCATGAATGAGAAATTTTTCATTCCTAAGCCCCCATTTGGCAATTTCACTCCTTTATATAACCAACAAGAAAACATCATTAAAATTTACTGTATATCCATCAGTCTCGTTTGTGCAACGGAAATCACTTTTCTGTTTGGAAATTAGTTTTAAGATTTTCAGTGTAAGTGCTTTTTGTTCTATTCTCACGAACCTTTCAAATCATTTCATACGCTGACAATTGGCGCAAATATAAGGTTTAAAAACAGCAAAAAGGCATTTTCGTCATTAGGCAAGAACTTATGCAACGTGCGTCCACACCACCTGTAGTCAAAGTCAAAACGTTAGTTAGTGCCACTCAGTAACTAACAAAAAACAAAACCTCTATATAAGCCAAACCTATTTTGAGCGAAGACTTGTTCCTCAGTTTTGTTGTCACTTCTCCACGACCATGTCCCTCCTTTGCTTCCATTCCTTTTTCCGGCAAGTGGCGTCCACGCTACCGTCACGGTTTCTCAACGCCGTTACGTGGACACTTCTATTAATCGTTACCGTGACGGTGGCATCGGTGGCTCCTGGGGTGACTTTTCTGTCGGCAATATCTCCACCTTCGTCGTTCTCGTCCAAACCTTGCAACGGTGGTGGTGACTTTGTGAGAATTCCTTTGGATTTTCCCACGGAGATTGTGTGTTTACCCCAACATGCGGTTATGAGCAGGTCCAACCTAGATTTCTTCTTGCCAACGTTGTTCGCTGCTTTGGTTGTTGGTGCTTCAACTTGCCTCCTTCGTTCAGTAGCATGCGCGTGATGAATACCATTAATTGAAGTAGCTGCTTTCATATACTCTTATTCCTGATTTCGCTTGAATGCTGTAATTGATCAATTGGGGTTATTAATGTGCATTTACTATCACCCAGTTCATTCACTTTTGTACCAATATGAAACAGATTAAATGCTATTTTTCCGTGAAGTTTTTAGTATCATCACTTTTGCAAGATTTCTCCTATGAGCTTAATCTGCTTTGATTCATTAGATATTATGTCTGCTTTAAATTCGCAGTGGTGGATAATTCTAATAAATAATCTTGTTAGAAGACAATTAGTGGTTTTCTTCACAATTCTCTTCATGTTATTTATGGTATCGATATTCATGATGTTATTCAACGTGATTCCTCGATTTTATGGTATTGGTTTAATACATTTTTTTTCTCAATTCAACATTTTAATTGATAGAAGTTAACATGGTTCCTTCCGTTAAATTTATGAAAAATTAAAACACCAAAATGAATCAGCACAGTGCTTACAACCACAATGTAGCATAAATGAGAATTTGGTTCTTCACATACCTGAGACTCCTCTTGTTGAGCCCTTTTCCTTCCTCTAGTCACAGGCTTCAATCATAATTTCAGAAAACTAAGGTCAAATTAGGGGTTTTAAATATTGAAAAACGCAAAGAGAGAGGGAGAGATAATACAAGGTATATTTAGCAAAATCAGTTGTGATAAACTTATATCCTCTTTAACCAGAATGTTTCATGGCTTGTATATGGTTAAAAATTACTGAGCGCAAGATGGCGTTGGAAAGCAAAAAGTTCAAGATAGTAGCGTCCCATAATGTCTCTACCTGCTGCAATTGCTTGCCCTGCACAGTTCATTGCTACTTTTAAATTAACAATATTGATAATAAATAATGTTTTTTTAATGGTGTATACCTCTGCCAATAAAAATTGAAACATTGGTTTACCACATTATGAAAAATAGTTCATTGATTAAACTTAACCTGACAATGACTGTTGTGTAGAGATTTAAAGAAGACAGGTACTTGGACTTAAATGATTTGGTTAATGTTGCTTGATTTGCGATACAAGAGATAAGAAAGAAAAGGAGTGACACCGTGTTGATATATTGATGTTGTTTGTTAGTGGATATGAGGTAATTGTTATAATTGAGGTTAAATAATGTATAATGTGATTATTATATATCTATTTTTATTTAGTAATATTTTATGAGATATGATTGGTTATAGTGGGTAAGTATTGATTTTATTAATGGATCTTGAACAAATCTATTAGAGAAAATTTAGGAAAACACTGTTGTATATATTTTAATCTTCTGAAAAATAAAGATGTGGGGTATTTTGTCATGATATTAGAGTCATACCCATATACATGAATAAAAGACACAAGAGTTTCGAACCACATGATAGAAAATTTTGAGTTACATAACTTACAAGTCATATCTCCATATCTTGTCGGTTTACCATATGGGAGCAATATTGTGACTATCAAGGAGGGATCCATTATTTTTGGCAGTGATTTTATCCTTGAGAATGTTTTATATGTGTCTGAATTATCTTGTAATTTAATTTATGTGTCTCACCTTATAGATCATTCTAATTGTACTATTCAGTTTACTCATAACATGTGTAACACAGGACTGCACTTCGAGGATGCTAATTGGTGAGGGTGAACATCAGGATGGACTTTATTATTTCAAGGGTTACCGCATATTACAACTTTGAAAGTTGACAAAGGGATGTCTTTGGATGTTTGACCTCAACAATTGGGGCATCAGTTTATACGAGTTACTGATAGTTTCAGGTGTAGACCTTGAGAAAGATGTTAGAGTATTACAATTAGAGAAACAAATCAATTGAAATATCATAGATAATCAGGAATATTAGAAAATATAGTAAGAATATCATAGAGATAATCAAGAGAGTATCAAAGAATATCAGATAATATCAAATGTATTTATTTAGAATAATTTCTATATTTAGTTTCTTAGAATTCTATATTAAGTGAGCTATTGTAAACAAAAAAAAATAAGATTCAATAAAAATTCGTCTTCCATGTTATCATATTCTTTGTTCGTTTTTGTTCATAGTTATCATATCTTTGTTCAACATTTTTTAACCCTCGATATCATCGCAAGATGGTATCAGAGCGGTGTTAGATCCTGGAAACTCAAACCAACATCATTGTTCCATTATCCCTCACAGCTGAACAACACCAAAAAACAAAAAATGTCATTTTCAGATGAAGAAATTGGCAACAACATGAATCAAAACCATAATAACTCCTCAACCATTACTAATGAGCTAACTTTACAAATTGCAAATATGCCTCGTAATGACTTAGGGATTCAACAAACACAAGTTAATATTGACAATTTGTCAATTGGTTTCAAATTAAATGGAGACAATTATCCATTGTGGGTAACACTCATGAAGAAAGCTATCAGTGGCAGAGGAAAGAAGAGGCATACAACAAGTATACCTCTGGCACCAGAAGAGATAGAACTAGCATATGAAAAATGGGAACAGGTAGACCAAACTGTCTTCACCTGGATAATTCAAAATATTGAGATTAGTTTGATAAACAATGTTTCCCAGTTTCCAACCGCCAAAGCTTTATGGGAGGGATTGACTACTACCTATGGAAGCGGCACAGACTCGGTGCAAATCTATGATTTATACCGAAAAACAAACACATAGAAATAGGGAAAGGATACCCTAGAGGATTTCTGGAACAAATTGCAAGCTATATGGATGACGATTGACAGAAAACAACCGAATCCTATGAAATGCTCAGATGATATTGCAACTTTCAACAAAATTAAAAACGAATAGAGACTATATCAGTTTCTAACAGGGATAGATGAAAGATTTGAAGTCATCAGAAGAGATATTTTTATGCAAGAGAAGACCCCTTCAGTAGAGTCCGCCTAGGCTATTGTCCGAAGGGAGGCAGCCCGACTCCAAATTATAAAGCTTACCACCAGTAGTGAAGGGAACACATCGTTAGGGGAGGTCAGAATTGACTTAACCGCAAGAAACAGACCACCGGGACAGGGACAAGGATGGAGTCGCCCAGAAACTGTCGGATGGCGTCTATCACAGCGAGACAAGAAAGACAAAAACCACCTCCACTGTACTTATTGTGGAATGAAGAAACATACCAAGGACATTTGTTTCAAAATCGTGGGTTATCCTGAATGGTAGGAAGATTTTAAACCAAAAAATCGCAAGGCTGCCACTATCATGGGCATCCCGCAAATCACCAGTAACGGTAGTGGTGCACCGGAAGAGAGAAAGAAGCAAAATCGCAAGTTGTTCATGAAAGAGCCCCAGTCACTCATGGAGGTAAAAAAAGAAAGGAGGATAACAATTCTCTGATTAGTGGATTTTTGATTGTGGAACAACTGACACCATGACCCATGACCCTAATGATTTTAACAGTCTCTCCACATGTGTTAAAACCCATATTGATATAGCTAGTGGAGAATTAGTTGCGGTTCAAGGAGATGACTTAATTGTTTTTTCAAAAAAATTAAAATTAGAAAATTGTCTCTATGTTCCTGCACTATCATCAAAATTACTTTCTGTAAGCCAAATTATAAAAGAGTTGAATTATGTGGTTCTCATATTTTATACTTTTTGCCTTTTATATGACATTCTTACGAAGGAGATCATTGGACGTGGTACTGAACGTGGAGGTCTTTACTACGTTGATGAGGTTGCTCACAAGGGACATGTCATGCTTGCTCACGGAATGGTTACAAGATAACTCTGGTTATGACATAGACGTTTGGTACATCCTTCAGTTAGGTACCTTAAGATTTTATTTTCTAGTTTATTTACTAGTAACATTGAGCCCATCAAATGTGAAACTTGTATACGGGTCATGAATCATAGAGTTATTTTTCCTCCCAACAACAATAGAGTCAATTCTGCTTTTTCATTAGTACATTCTGAGTTGGGTCTAGCTCCTAATTTCTGAAATAATCAATTTCAGTATTTTTTGTTATCTGTGGACAATTTTTCTCACATGACGTTGGTATATTTTCTAAAACACAAATCTGAAGTACTTGATAAGTTCTATGTATTCTATCAAATGATTCACACTCAGTTTGGAAAGAAAATCCAAATACTTAAATAAGATAATGGTGGAGAATTTGTTAACAAATCAATGCAAGAGTTTTTCGGAGAAAATGACTTAATTCATCAAACTTCTTGTCCAAACACGTCGCAGCAAAATGGTGTAGCAGAACGGAAAAATCGTAAGCTACTAAAGATAACTCGGGCCATGATTTTTGATACACAGGTTCCAACATGGTTTTGACCCAAAGCTGTCGCTACCTCGACTTATCTTTTGAACAGGCTACTCTCCCAAATCCTTAACCACAGAACACCCCTACAACCTTCAACACGTGCTACGGTGCAATCGTCTTTTTGTCCTCTATGTTACACACTTCATTGGACTCAGACGAGACAAGGTTTATAAACTCGCCACAACATTCAATCAAAAAATTATGCACATCTCTGGCAACACGCACGTCCGGGGCTAACATCTCCTTAATAATTTTGGTCATTGTTGCCTTAGGAAGCGGAACGTCTTCCTTGGCTTTTCCAACTATGTCCATAGGCTTCATCCGAATGAATAGAGGGTTATGAGTCAGCTGATAGAAGAAGGGAAGAAGGTGGACATGGCTGAAGGTGAGGCAAAAAGACCCATATTTATGAAAACAAGATATAGTGTGATGTGGTGATGGTGGTGCTTTTCAATGCAATGGATAAAAACAAGAGAGAGAGAAATACCAAGTTCTTCCGTCATGCCCTCTCTTGTGTTAAGGCAACCCAAAACACGTTCACATCAATCTCCCCCATGCGCCCTCCAGCGTGTTAAGGTTGACATGGCTGAAGGTGAGGTAGAGAGACCCATATTTATGAAAACAAAGTATGATATAATATGGTGATGATGCTGCTTTTCAATGCAATGGATAAGAACAAGAGAGAGAGAAACACCAAGTTCTTCCGTCATGCCCTCCCTTGCGTTAGGGCAACCCAAAAGGACGTTCACGTCAACCTCCCCCATGCGCCTTCTCTGCGCGTTAAGGTGGACATAACTGAAGGTGAGACAGAGAGACTCATTTTTATGAAAACAAGGTATGGTGTGGTGTGGTGATGATGCTGCTTTTCAATGCGATGGATAAGAACAAGAGAGAGAGAGAGAGAAACACCAAATTCTTTCATGATGCCCTCCCTTATGTTAAGACAACTCAAAAGCACATTCACGTTAACCAGCCCCACGCACCCTCTCAGCGAGTTATGGTGGACATGGCAGACAGAGGGACCCATATTTACGAAAACAAGGTATGGTGTGGTGTGGTGATGATGATGTTTTTCACTGCGATGGATAAGAACAAGAGAGAGAAACATCAAGTTTTTTCGTCATGCCCTACCCTGCGTTAGGGCAACCCAAAAGCACGTTTATGTCGACCTCCCCCACATGTCCTCCCTGTACGTTAAGGTGGACATGACTGAAGGTTAGACAGAAAGACACATTTATGAAAACAAGATATGGTGTGGTGTAGTGATGGTGTTGTGTTTCCATGTGATGAATAAGAACACAAGAGAGAGAAACATCAAATTCTTTTGTCATGCCCAACCTTGTATTAGGACAACCCAAAAGCACGTTCAAGTCAACTTCTCCCACGTGTCCTCCCAACGCGTTAAGGTGGACATGGCTGAAGATGAGTCAGAGAGACCTATATTTACGAAAGCAAGGTATGGTGTGGTGTGGTGATGGTACTGCTTTTCAATGCGATTGATAAGAACACGAGAGAAATAAACATCAACTTATTCCGTCATGTCCTCCCGGGCAACCCAGAAACACCTTCACGTGCACCTCCTCCACGCGCCCTCTCAGCGAGTTAAGGTAGACAGAACTGAAGGTGAGACAGAGCGACCCGTATTTATGAAAACATGGTATGATGTGTTGTTGTGATGGTGCTGCTTTTCAATACGATGGATAAAAACATGAGAGAGGGAAACATCAACTTCTTCCATCATGTCTACCCTTTCGTTAGAAAACTCCAAAAGCATGTTTACATCAACCTCCCCCATGCGCCCTCCAAACGCGTTAACATGGACATGGCTGAAGATGAGTCAGAGAGACCCATATTTACGAAAGCAAGGTATGGTGTGGTGTGGTGATGGTACTGTTTTTCAATGCAATGGACGGGAACAAGAGAGAGAAAGACGACAAATTTTTTCGTCATGACCTCCCTTGCATTAGGGTAACACAAAATTACCTTCACGTCCACCTCTAATATGCGTCCTTCCAGCTAGTTAAGGTGGACATAACTGAAAATGAGGGAGAGACCCATATTTATGGAAACAAGGTATGATGTGGTGTGGTGATGGTGTTGCTTTTCAATGGGATGGATAAGAACACGAGAGAGAGAAACATCAACTTCTACCGTCATGTCCTCCCTTGCATTAGGCCAACACAAAAAAGCACATTCACGTCCATCTCTCCTACGCGCCCTCCCAGCGAGTTAAGGTGAGGCAGAGACCCATATTTATGGAAACAAGGTATGATGTGGTGTGGTGATGGTATTGATTTTCAATGCGATGCATAATAACAAGAGAGAAAAAAAACACCAGATTCTTCCGTCATGTCCTCCCTTGCGTTAGGGCAACACAAAAGCACATTTACACTTACCTCTCCTAAGCGCCCTCCTAGCGAGTTAAGGTGGACATAACTGAAGGTGAGACAGAGACCCATATTTATGAAAACAAGGTATGATGTGGTGTGGTGATGACACTATTTTCAATGCGATAGATAATAACAAGAGAGAGAAAAATACCAAGTTATTCCGTCATGTCATCCCTTGCGTTAGGGCAACACAAAAGCACATTCACATCCACCTCTTCTACGCGTCCTCTTGTCAGCACCTAATTTCATCCTGATAGACAAAATGCATTTCAAAAAATATATATTTCTAATTAACTTCTAAAAGAGAACTAAAAAGTGAAAGGAGAGGAGTTATTTTAATCAAGTTTGAATTTTGCTGTGAAAAAAATGTGTTTTTATTAATTAAAAAAAATATCAAATCAAATCAATCATTTTTTTTTAAATTTACTATTAGTTTGGATTTATTTATCTATTTTAAAATATAAAAAAACGCAAAAATATAATTTATTTGTATTTCATTTTAAGAATAAAGAAAGCATGAACTTTGATCTTGTTAGAAGAGAGTGTATAAAAATAAAAGATGTTCTTGGGCCAGCTCTCTCATCTTTTTACACCCCATAGTTGCTGTTAGCACCTCCAAAACTCCTGATTCTCTATGGTACATTTTCTCTGACTCCACCACCCTCTACACTAAATCAGAGCTGCAATGTCTCCTGCTGCAATGTCCCTTTCCCAATCTCTGCAAAAAGCAATTTGGTCCCCTGCGAAACTGATCCCGAGGCTGATGAGAAAGCAGGGAATGTCCCCTGATAAGACAAAAAGGAGAGAGAGACATCGTCATCCACTGGTTTGAGGGGATATATTGAAAACAACAGGGGAAGTTGGGGATTTTTTTCCTGAGGGAAAAAGAAGCAAAAGGCACAAAAGTTAGAAAAAACAGAGAAGCAAGGGAGATTGAGAGGGCACTAGCTCAGAATATTGGGAATTACGGAGAAGAAATAGGAGATTGAAAAAAGCAGTAACAACAAAGGAAGAAGAAGACATTTCTGGAGCTGATCTTCAACAGGTAATATATATTTGAATAAAATGCCTTTGGTATGGTCTTTATCTTTATGCCTTCCTGAATCCATTGTTCGTTTGCATGTTCTCCCGCCCATTTGGGTTCACTGCTTGTGTGCATGTTTTTACGCTCAAGAAACCGAAATCTTATTTCAGTCACCTCATCACCTCAGACTCACAAACTTCCTACACCAGAATGTCTTCACCATGTTCCACCCTGAGGTCTCCTTCCACGTCACGTTAAGACACTATACCTCCCTCACTACCTAATCACACTTCCACCAAGCAACTGCCACCTCCCCCCACGTCACGCTCTTCACCACCAAGATGCCTACCCTAACGCCGATGCCTCACTATACCCTGCGTTTCTCCACTTCTCTTCACCGTGCCATGAACAAACATCAACCCTAGTGCCACCCTAACCTACGACAACCCTCCTAAACCCTTAGAAACTACCATTCCTTCCAATCTTAACCACTATGCCATCATCACATCCTCCTCTACACCTCCATTTTCACGTTCCCGTGCCACAGAACACATACCAACCCCCCAACTTCCTTCTTCATTGCCTCTTTACCATCATCACGACACCACAACTATGCCTTTGCCGCTACAGACACCACGAAGAGCCAAACCGTGAGTCAATGACAACAGACACCATGCGTCTCCCTCCCATGCACCTCTGAACCATTGAGCCATTGTGGAACCACAACCACACTTCCACAAAACCACCACGAAACCTCATAACCTTAAAAGAAACCATCTACCCTCACCACATGCAGCCCCAACGGCGTTCCCACGGCCTTCCTAACCTCCAACAACTCCATCACCCAAACGTTCCACCTTCAACGTGCCTCCACATACCTCCAAACCACCAACCCAGCACCACCATCTCCGTCAACTCCACACATGCGCGCTGCTAGAAAAAGAACGTCATCCCCGTCACCACAGCCTCTCCATTCGCTGCCGCCGTCAGCAGCATTGCCGCCACCCTGCATCGTCGCCGGCGACAATGTGGCCGTCACGCCCGGCCACTTAGTGGAGCGGCAGCCTCCCTTTAGAACCCTACATCAGGTTCCTACGCTTCCACAAACCCAACCCTAGGTTTGGGTCTTTCGCACGAAGTGGGGTTGCTTCCTGCACCCCCACATATTTGAGCATGCACACCTAACCCTCTTCGATCCCTGAAATACCCCTGCCATTAGCTGGGATGGCTTTACTGCCTGCACCCCCTAGGTTAAAGCCTGCACCTGCAAGGGCCCGAATTCCAAAACTGCCCCTCTTACTTTCTTTTTTTAAAAAATAATAAAATAAAAAAAATCTTTTACTCTTTTAATAAATAAATAAATAATAATGCTTTAAGAGTTTAACATTAGGCTATTTTAAGAAAGACGTTTTGAATAAGACTTTCGATTAATTCCTTAATTGACCGCTGGCGTTATATGAGAATTAATTCGGAAAACTTTAATTTCATTTGGGATATCAAAGGGTCATACGCGTCAAGCGATATCCAAAATGAAGTTTAATTTAAAAAAAATAACACCAATTCCTCTAAAATTAAAAATATATCAAAAATCTTCAAAAACTAAAAATCAACAACCGACAAACGATCTTCTACTCATAGAACTACGTAACCCTGATTTTCCATCTCTGATGGAGATACGTAGGAGCGAGGTTAGACCTTGTCGGGCCCTTCCAAAATAAAAAATGTTTTGTTTGCTTTTATTTCTATTTCTCGTGAAAAATCAACATTTCAAAAATTACACTCATTTCGTTCTATTCAGTTAAAGGTACCGTCTCAGGACAGGTGCCGTGAGGGGCTAATACCTTCCCCACGCGTAACCGACTCCCGGACTCGCAATTCGATTTTCATAGATCAGTCTTATCCTTGTTTTCTTTAGTTTTCCATAGTTTTCCACGAAAACTACGGTGGCGACTCCCCTTTATTTTGAAAACCCATTAATTTTTTTTTTTTATCGTAATCCCCGTCGTGACCCCAGTTGCGACACCTCCCAGCGAGTTAAGGTGGACATAACTGAAGGTGAGGCAGAAATCCATATTTATGAAATCAATGTATGATGTGGTGTGGTGATGGTACTGTTTTTCAATGCTATGGATAAGAACAAGAAAGACAAAAACACCAAATTCTTCGTCATGACCTCTCTTGCGTTAGACCAACACAAATGCACATTCACGTCCACCTCTCCTACGCGCCCTCCCAGCGAGTTAAGGTGGACATAACTGAAGGTAAGGCAGAGACCCATATTTATGAAAACAAGATATGATATGGTGGGGTGATGGTATTGCTTTTCAATGCGATGGATAATAACAAGAGAGAGAAAAATATCAAATTCTTCTGTCATGACCTCCCTTGCGTTAGGGCAACACAAAAACACATTCACGTCCACCTATCCTATGTGCCCTCTCAGCGAGTTAAAATGGACATAACTAAAGTGAGGCAGAAACCCATATTTATAAAATCAAGGTATGATGTGGTGTGGTGATGGTGTTGCTTTTCAATGCGAAGGATAAGAATAAGAGAGAGAGAAACACCAAGTTCTTCCGTCATGCCCTCCCTTGCGTTAGGGCAACCCAAAAACACGTTCACGTTAACCTTCCCCACGTGCCTTCCTAGCTCGTTAAGGTGGACATGGCTGAAGGTGAGGCAGAGAGACCCATATTTATGAAAATAAGGTATGGTGTGGTGATGATGTTGTTTTTCAATGCGATAGATAAGAAAAAAGAGAGAGAAATACCATGTTTTTCCGTCATGCCCTCCCTTGCGTTAGGGCAATCCAAAAGCACACGTCAACAAGGAGAGACCTTCTCCCATACCTTAACTTGAACTCCTTGATCACACCTAACATTATTTATGGGCCTTAAGGCCCAACACTTACACTACATGGCCCAAAAATACAAAACCCAAATATATTCTACTTAGTCCAAACACAAGTCCCAAATTATTCTAAACAATTTATACAATTTGGAGTACTTATCCTTTATGCTCTATTTTTTCCAAAGTGATTTTCTTAGATTTGTATTTGGGCACCGAGTAGTTGATTTAAAGCCCAAACAAGCTAAGATAGACCCAATTTTATGAAAAGCTCTTAATTCCCCCTTTGACTTTTTGTTCTCTTTATTCTTTGATTGATGTAGTTGTGGTGTATTCCATCAGTTATTACTGGTGATATTCAATATTTAGAATCATAAGTTTGTGTGTTCTTCTTGTGAGGTGTTACTATTATCCAATCCTTCTACCATGTCGAGATAACTTATTTCACTCTTAAACTTGTTGAGATTCCATCTTTTCTATGACTATTTTGATGTGATATGTTCAAACTCTTTACATTCATGTCATAACATATCACTTTCTTCGTACTTTGGTTTTCTTTTATCAAAATTTTTATATTTGTCTTTCTTTTCTCGGTGATATTTTTATTTTCTTTGTATCATCCTTTAATATAACTACTTGACTATTGTTATTATATATTCATATTTGAATTCTACGAGTCTTTACTTGGACAGAATGTGAGAAATGTCACGCATAATTTTATTATCACAATACAATTGAGTGAGACGTATATGTGGATAACCTAAATCTTGGATAAGTAGTATAAGTTACAAACCTTCGTGGAGTACGAGAACCATTCCTTTGAGTTTTTTACACTAGATAGCTACAACTTTACGGTTCTTGCTTTTCCATGTGACAAGATTGCCGTGCATAAATGTTAAGTATCTAGTTATCGATATTCCATCATTAAGAACACATACTCAATTTACATTAGTATAAACCATCACATCCCTATAGTTTAGAGTTCTTCCTGAACAAACTTTTTTTTTCGTGAGCAATTTTCGTGTAGCTTAAAATTTGTATAATAAAATTCATATGTTTTTTCACTTGGATTGTGCATTAATTAACTAACCACATTAAGAACACTAGCTAAAGTTGGTCCCGTGTGTGAGAGATACATAAATCTGCTTACAAGTCTATGATATATCCCCTTTTTAGTTATAGTTTAATATTTTTTAATACACAACTTGAATATCTCTTCAATTGGAGAATTTGTTGGTTTGCATACTATCATCCCAATTTCTTTTAATAAATCCAAATCAAGTTTTAACCAGAGACAAAAATACTTGATTTTGATCTTAAAACATCAATTCCAATAAAGTAAATCAAAGAACCATAAAAATTCACTTGCTAAGTACTTTTTTAATGCATTATGTTTGTCTAGATCTTTCCCTTTTCAAGTTTCATGCCATTAACTTAGACTTGTAATATTTTCTTATTTTTTCTTTAAAAATAAGATATAGTTTGGTTTCACTGATGATGTCCAAAAGCAATAGTTGACTTAGTGAATCTACCAAATCATGCTCACAACAATTCCTTTAATCCATATAATGATTTTGTTAACTTACATGGAATCCCATATCTTTATCGTAATTCCATATACACTTATTCATATAATTTTCTATGTAAAAAAATATTTTTTACATCAAATTGTTATAAGGATTAATCAATTTTGACAACTAGAGATAATAATACTAAACTGTAGTAATTTTAGTTACGAAAACAAATATTTCGATATAATATATTCCTTATGCTTTGTATATCTATGTAAGACTGAAATAACTTTAAATCTATCATCTAACAAATTAGTTTTGTAAAAATAAATCAAACTTAAATTTAATTTTTAATTACTTTAACACATTTAATGTAATCACAAAATTACACATAAATTTTTAATACTAGTAACATACTACCATCACCGGGTTAAACATTGAATTTCTAATAAATACATTCGTTTAAACATTAAATTTTTAACATGTAAACCTTTTTAATATTGGATGATACAAGTTAATAATCAAATAAGTTTCAAATCCTGAATGTATGATTATTTTTACTTATAGTACCTAATAAATTAAACATTTTTTCATTTTAAAACGTGTCAAATATTTTAAAGTGTCAAAAATAATACGCATCAAGTCATTTTTATTACCTATATTAATACTGCACGCCATGTATAATAAAAATATATAAGTTGTTATGATAAACAATGAATTGAGAGACTGAAAAAATTAAAAAAATATGTTAGAAGTTAAATAAATATTTAGGAAAACAAAATTTGTTGATGTTGAATTTTAGTTAATACAGATATTGTTCCTTTTGGAATAAGCAAAATTTAGTTATATTATTTGATTATATTACACACTCGACTTTAAATTTAATATGCACTATTTGATTATGTTATTAAAATTTATATTATTTCAATTTTATTAATCTTGTACGTTGTGAATGTTCATATTTTTTTAGTATGTGGTATGTTGAAGTGTAGGATCCTTAAAGTTTAATTGTGTTTGAATCATTATGTGGTATATGTGGTAAATGTTCATATTTTTATATTAAGCTTTAAGTGATAGATTTTAAATATTATATTATCTAATTTGTTAGATTTATATAATATGTTTCATCAAGAAAAAAATATATTATATTTGGAAAATAAATATTTAATATTTATTTTAATGATTAGAGATTGTTAAAAGAGAGTTTAGAGTATCCAAATAAACAAGGAAATAAGAGGTATTGAAATACATAATAAAGTACATAATTTCAGTGAAGGTAACATTAAAAGAGTTTCTAACACAAAAAGTATTATGATATCTTTAAATTATTTCAATATTTAAGTGTTTTTCTAACAATAGAAAAATAAATTTATGATTAATTATTACAAACAAATAGCTAAAATTAAGATTTAATAATAAAATTATAAGATCCTACAATTTTACATAATACATGCAATTTAGATCCTACTTGTAATTCTGACATAATAAAATCATAAAAGCATTAAATGAAATTGTAAAAACATGTGATTTTTTTTTCAGTATAGATGATTGTTGTATTAAACAACTGTTTCACCTTTTTTTTATAAATAAATTTAAATAAAACCTAATCTTATTTATAATTAATACAATTAGGTTGTTAGATGTGTTGTCACTCCCAACAGTCAAGTAAAATTAATACAATAATTTCATATTGTGTTTTAAACCTTATTGAGTAACTATTTACTTTATCAGTTAAATAAGTATAGATTTTAATTAGAATATATTTAATAAAATAGATATAAAATGCTATTTATGTTTAAAGATTAAAGTGTTCATAATTTAATTATAAAAGATAAGAATGAATATCCATTTTTTAATTATTATTTATTTATGGTTTTTCTGTTCTATAAAAAAAAAAAAAACTATCATATCACCGTATAAAATCCCCGAGTTAATATCAAACCAAAGTATCTCCTGCTACCTTTTATTTAAACAAGTGAATGTAATCATATAATTTGGATCACTTAATCCATGAATACGGACAAAGTACTCCATTATCTAAAAATTCAAGACCTTGGACATGTGTGACAAGACTATAAGAGAAAATTTCAAAAAAGAAAAGAGAGAAGATAAAGAGAAATGATTAAAGTTGCAGGAATGATGTATGATGAAATGTTAGTCTGTGAATTCTTACATCAAATAATGCTTTGATTGATTGCTGTTTTGTTTTGTTTAGATGAGTCAAGCTTTTGAGATAAAATCTTTTGAAAAAGTTGTTTTCTTTTTATTTGTATAGTATTAATTAGTGGTGCCAATTTGTTAGTTATATATTAATTGCAGTGTTGATTAAGATTCAATAAGTGGATTAACAGAACAAAACTCATATTAGGATCAATCAAAACTCATATTAGGATCAATCAAGTGCACCTTTCTTACTTTGAAATTGTAAAAAATAAAAATGTTTCCCTCAAATATTACACATAAAGCTTAACATCATTATTACTGGGGACAAGTTGCTTTAAGGGGAGTACATTAATAATTGAATGTTATGCATTATTATTTGTTAAGCAGTCTCTGATTTAATGACATACAAAATTGGAGGGAATGAAAAAAATAAAATTAAACTCAAAAAATGATTTGGATGAATATTTTTTATTATTACTTTTATTTATTATCACTTTTAAATTATTTATTATTTTTACTATATCAATAAACTAATTAATTATGATGACATATAATTAATAACAAATATTTTAAATATATATAAAAATACTTCAAAAAATCCTTTATATTTAATAAAATAATAAATTATATTCTATTTCTACCTACAACTTAATAATTCTTTTATTTTTTTTCAGCACTAAATTACAAAATCAATATATATAATGGAACACATAACTCTCCTCACAAATCACTCAAGATAACTTCAAGCAAATCAACTTATATTCTCCGTTCATTCTATAATCAAATAATTTATTTTTTTATGTTTCAAAAATATATTTTATGACAGCCTAAAAAATATATTCTATGTTTATTTCGATTCATGCTAATGAAATGTTAAATAATATTAAACCAGTGTCAATTTTTATAATTAACATAGTATAAATGGTATGTTATTTTATTCAAAATGATACATTTTAGATGATATTATTTAATAAAAATATTAAATGATATATTTTTTCTAATGCATTGCCACATTTATATTGTTACTTTAATTTCTAAGTAACGAGGTATATTAATTTTTATATCAAAATATTTATATACATATAAAAAAATTTTCTTTAGTAACCATCATATTCTTTAGATACAGAGTAGAAAAAGAACAAATGACACCCAATTACAGTCTGCACACAATTTAGTTTATTGTTTATTTTATTAAGTTCTAAACTAACTGTAAATGAATAATTA